>ENA-UOOK01002553-UOOK01002553.1-fermentation-metagenome-genome-assembly--contig:-NODE-2553-length-22161-cov-8.077264_pt1 | contig 22161 bp, 12 predicted proteins | sample MGYA00245777_ERZ724023 | MGnify/ENA primary metagenome ERZ724023 (study PRJEB28704, sample SAMN03018312) | fermentation metagenome | biome: anthropogenic terrestrial biome; feature: soil; material...
TACAAAGATATGAATAAACATTGTATTGAGGGGAGAGAACCCCTCAATAATTTAATACGCGTTCTAAAAATCATGAGAATAACCCTGTCCTTCTTGTTTTTTTGCATACTGTTCTCCTCAGCGTCAAACAGTTATTCTCAGAAATTTACCATCAAATCAAAAACGGCTTCTATAAAAGAAGTGTGTAAGGAGATTGAAAAAGGAAGTGATTATGTTTTCATTTTCTCGGATAACTGTGAGAAGCTGATTGATAAGAAAGTAAACGTTGAAGCTAACTCAAAAGATGTGACGGAAGTTCTGAATGCAGTATTATCCAGCACAGGGCTCACGTATAAAATATTGGATAAACAAATTGTTGTCTATAAATCCACAGAATCTGCTCCGTCTGTAGCTGTTGAACAACCGGACATCAATATTATTCAACAACCGGCTAAAAAGCAAATAACCGGTAAAGTCGTAGATGCACAAGGAGAAGCCATAATTGGAGCAAATATTATTGAAACCAGGACAACCAATGGAACCGTGACGGATGTGAATGGAAATTTTTCATTGGATGTAGAAAATAATGCAACCATCCGCGTGTCTTATATCGGTTATTTGGAGCAAAGTATAGCCACTGCCGGACAATCCGCTTTTAATATAACGCTGCAAGAAGATACGCAAGCGTTGGACGAAGTGGTGGTGATTGGTTATGGAGTGCAAAAAAAAGTAAATTTAACCGGTTCTGTAGCTTCCGTGGGTAGTGTGGAACTTACCAAACGTCCGACACCTAATGTCCAGAATTTATTACAAGGAAAAGTTTCCGGTTTGCAGATTAACCAGCGGGGTGGTACTCCCGGGGCTGATGCCGGCACAATGCGTATCAGGGGTGTAGGAACTTTTAGTAGCGCCGGGAGTAATCCTCTTATTCTAATTGATGGAATTCAAGGAGATATATCCACAATTGATCCGAACAACATCGAGTCAATCTCAGTTTTGAAAGATGCTGCATCTGCAGCAATTTATGGGGCAAGAGCTGCCAACGGTGTAATCCTGATTACGACAAAAACCGGCAAGATCCAGGATGTATCTGTTGAATATCATGTGAGTTTAGAAGCCCATAAGGCAACACGTCTGCCTGATATTTTAACTAATTCAGCGGATTATATGGAATTGTGGAATGAAGCAAATAAACGGTCGGGTAAATCCCAATATTTTACACAGGAAGAAATAAACGCTTTTAGGAATAACCCGGACGATCCGGTTAATTATCCCAATTTCAACTGGGTAGATTATATTTTTAAAACTGCATTTGTACACAATCATCATCTTGGTATAAGTGGGGGGAACGAGAAGACTTCTTTTAATTTAGCATTGGGTTACCTGGATCAGGGGGGTATCGTAGATTTATATGACTTCAAAAGGTATAATTTACTGCTATCTGTTGATACAAAAGTAACAGATTGGTTTACTTTGGGAGGAAACATCCAGGGTATGAGAAGGGATATTACCCAGGATGTGCAAGGTGCCCATAATGAGGCTTATTTTGTGATGCATGCTTTTGGGCCGGGCCCGAATTACACACCGACAATGACATTACCGGATGGCTCAACAGGTTACGTCGCAAGATACAGTTCTTCCATCGCCGAGTGGACAGTGAGAAATCCTGCTTCCATCATAGCGCAAGGTTCGAATGTCACCAATAATTATAATGTAAGGCCGCAGATTTATGCAAATGTGAAGCTGACCAATAATTTGAACTGGCAGACTAAAGGTGCATTTAACTTCAATTATAATTTCCAGAAGAACCACGAACATGCCGTTAGCAATTATTACTTTAAAGATGGATCGTATGCGCATGATGGTGCGGTATGGAATCTGGGAGTAAGAGATAATATATGGACTTCAAACCTGACCACCCTTTATTCAACACTGGATTATAATAATACATTTAACTCTATTCATAACTTGGGCGTTTTAGTCGGCTACAACCAGGAGTCGTATCTTTACAGAACGCTTGCAGGATCAAGAATGTATTTCCCGACGGACAATCTGAAAGAATTAAACGCGGGTTCATCATTGAACCAATCCACATCGGGTACTGCTTCTGAATGGGCTATACAATCGTTATTCGGACGGATCACTTACGATTATAAGAATAAGTATTTATTTGAGGCGAACGCGCGATACGATGGGACTTCCCGGATTGCACCCGATACCCGTTGGGGATTTTTTCCATCTGCGTCCGCTGCCTGGAGAATTTCAGAAGAATCATTTATGAAAGAAACGTCGTGGCTGGATGACCTGAAGTTCAGGGCATCGTGGGGAAAGTTGGGAAATCAGAATGTGGGTACCTATCCATATCAGGACGTCTTGTCAACCACCTCGTACGCATTCGATGATTTGGAATCGGGCGTAAGATTGACAAGGCTTGTTGACAAAAAACTGAAATGGGAAACAACTACCATCACTGACTTCGGTCTGGATCTCAATATAAAAAACGGATTATTCTCTCTGACTGCCGACTGGTACAATAAATTTACCGATGGTATTCTATATGGTATTCCGGTACCTGCCAGTATAGGATTATCCGCTCCGACCGTGAATGGGGGACAGATGAAAAATACCGGCTGGGATTTTGAGTTGGGACACCGGAACAACGTCGGAAAAGTCCGGTACAATGCATCCCTGAATTTCTCCACCTATAAAAATGAAGTAGTAAAAATTATAAGCCCTTCATACGGGACAACTACAGTCCAGGAAGGCCTTCCTTATGGTTCGTATTATTTAATTGAATGGGATGGAATCTTCCAGAATCAACAAGAGATTGATAATAGCCCGAGGCATCCATTTGGTCCCAAGCCAGGAGATTTAAAATACAAAGACCAGTTGACTGTTGATACCAATAACGACGGGGTCCCGGATGCAGGTGATGGTGTCATTAACGCTGAAGACCGGGTCGTAGTTGATGGCGCATATCCGAAGTTTTATTACGGAGGATCTATCGATGTTTTTTGGAAGAACTTTGACATTTCTGTTTTTTTCCAGGGCATAGAAGGAATTAAAAATTATCTTGGAGGAACGCATGCCGGATGGGGATTTACCCCTTACACGCAAGGTTCGCCCCCAACAAAAGATTTTGTTAAAAACAGATGGACCGGAGAAGGTTCAACAAACAAATATCCTGCCATATTCGAATCTACTTATCAGCCAATTATGGGCACTGCTTCCACATATTGGTTACACGATGCTTCTTATTTTCGCTTGAAAAACCTAAGAATCGGGTATAACATACCACAGCACATTAGTGGAAAGATAGGTCTGAAAAATGCCCAGGTGTATTTCTCGGGCGATAACTTGTTTACGATTACAAGCTATCCGGGTGCAGATCCTGAAAGGTCAGGCTTGACAACTCAATATAGCGTATATCCCCAACTAACGACTTATGCATTTGGTATTAAAATAAAACTTTAATTCATGATATTATGTTAAAAATGAAATATATGAAATTTATTGCCGTTGGAATTATAGCATTGATATCTTTGTCGTGTTCCGATTTTCTTGACAAAAATCCACTTGATCAGATATCCAGTGAAACTTTCTGGCAGAATGAACAAGAAGCAAAAATGGCACTTACCGGTGTATATTCAAGGCTTCGAGCCTTCACTTTTACCCATAAAGATACCGAATTTGATATTATGGCAGGCGATGTGTGTGGAAACCAGGGGCATTCAATTATAAATATTGCACAAGGAAATATTGAACCCAATTCAGGCGGAATTGTAAGTTATATTTACTCAAATTGCTATGCTGGAATAGGTTCTTGTAATTTTTTTCTTGAAAATATTGAAAAAACTCCTATAAGTACAGAAACATTGAATGTATATAAAGGAGAAGTATGTTTTCTGAGGGCTCTCTTTTATTTCACCCTCACTGAACATTATGGCGGAGTCCCGCTTTATACAAGCCCTGTTACTATTGAAGAAGCAAAAGTCAAACAGAGCACAAAGGAAGAAGTTGTAAACCAGATACTTTTAGACCTGGATTTTGCAATCGCAAATCTGCCTGATAAAACTTATTCAAGTGGGCATGCAGTGAAAGGCTCAGCAATGACGCTAAAAGCAAAAGTCTTACTACATAATCAAAAATGGCAGGAATCGGCTGAAATTGCAGATCGAATAATACGCGATGGGAAATTTAGTCTATATAACGACTTTCGGAATTTATTCTTATCCAGTGGGCAGAAAAATAATCCTGAAATCATTTTTTCAACCCGGTATTTAAATCCGGATATATATAGTGATCTGGATATCAGGTGGTCGTGGCATGCTGTAGTTGAACCCCGACAAGAATTAGTGGATGCATATGAATGTGCCGACGGAAAACCCATAGACATATCTCCATTATATGATCCTTCGAACTGGAGGTTAAACCGTGACCCAAGACTGTTGATGACAATAAAAGCGTTTGAAGATTCGGTTTACAATTCTGCCGGGCAGAAAGTCGGGTTTAATTACAATGCCGTTTCTGCAACAGGTTACAGTCCGGTAAAATATTGCAATTGGGATGCATTGCCAATCAATTATAGTACCCAAAGCGATCAGGATTGGATACTTTTAAGATATGCAGATGTATTATTAATGTATGCAGAAGCCAGAAATGAAGTAAGTGGCCCCGACGCTTCTGTTTATGACGCAATTAATAAAGTCAGAGACAGGGTCAACATGCCGCAGCTACCCACGGGGTTATCAAAAGATGAAATGAGAAAGCGGATAAGAAACGAAAGACGGGTTGAATTTGCGTTAGAAGGAATAAGGTGGGGTGACATAAAAAGATGGAAAACAGCGGAAACCTATATCCCAACGCTTGTAGATCCGGGCGGAAAAAGAAGGCAATTTGATCCGTCAAAACATTATTTATTACCTTTTCCACAAAGTGAAATGGATGTGAATGATAATCTCGTCCAAAATCCCGGATACAATTAATTCTGATTTGAACTAACAATAGTAAATAATAACAACGATAGCTCAACAAGATCCTAAAGATTAACAATGATTTTTTAATTAAATAAAGACTTGTTGAGCTATTTATTCTTCAAACCTATTCAGATATGATGAAAAAAAGGTTTATTTTCTATTTTTTTGTTGTAATGATTTTCATAAGTTGTGCAGAAGCATATACTGGAAAATCAATAAATTCCTCTATAAACAAATATAATGTTGTCTGGACTTCTCCTTCCCCTGATCACTCCGGCTCAATGCCCGTAGGAAATGGAGAAATCGGATTGAACGTATGGGTAGAACAAACAGGGGATATATGTTTTTACATTGGTAAAACCGACTCATGGGGTGATAACGGGAGATTGCTGAAAGTAGGAAAGGTCAGAATTAAAACTGAACCTCAAATTATTTTTGATGATTGCGATTTTAAACAAGAACTAGACTTGTTGAGCGGTAAAATTATCATCACCTCTCAGGGAAATTTGCAGGGGAAAAAGCACAATATAGGTGTTTCAGTTTGGGTCGATGCCAACAACCCGGTTATTTATGTGGATTCCCACGGTGACACACCGGTCCAGTTCAGTGCGAACATGGAATCTTGGAGAACCGAACCTTATGATTTACCTGAAGTAAGTGCAAGTGACTTACTGGAAAACCGCTCCAAGCCGGGTCTCTTAAATGAGCGTGTAATTGTTGAGCCTGATCAGGTAATAGATGGAAACAACCATTATATTGGCTGGCTGCACCATAACAAAAAATCGGTTGGATTTGATATTACCAACGAACTGCAAGGCCTATCAGGCTTTTTTGAGACAGACCCTATCCTTCATCGCACTTTTGGCGCAATTATTAAAGGGACAAAAGGCGAAAAAGTCAGTGATTACGAACTGCGGACGTCTACATCAAAAGATGCAAGAGTTGAAATATATGTTTTGACAAAACATCCTTCCCTGCCCGAAGAATGGCAAAATGAAATAGAGGTGTTATCCAGGGAAATCGCTTCGAAATCATTTAGGGAAAGAGACAAGAAACATAAGGAATGGTGGGTTCAATTCTGGGATAGAAGCTGGATGGATGCCACGAATAATGAAGTTTCAAACCCTGATGATAGCAGTGCATTCTTCGTATCAAGGGGGTATGCGCTTCAAAGATTTATCACAGCATCGGCAGGAAGAGGAAATTATCCGATTAAATTCAATGGGTCAATTTTCACAGTACCCGCGGAAGGAACCTCCGGAGACCCCGACTATCGCCGTTGGGGGCCTGGATATTGGTGGCAGAACACCCGGCTGCCCTATATCAGTTTGAATACTTCAGGAGATTTTGATCTTATCCAACCTTTTTTTAAGATGTATGCGGATGATATTTATAATCTGTGTAAATACAGAACCAATAAGTATTTCAATTTTGAGGGTGCCTATTTCCCTGAATGCATGTATTTCTGGGGATCTTGTTTTACAAATGATTATGGTTGGATAAAAATGGAAGAGCGTGCAGATAAGCTGCAGGATAGCAGATGGCATAAATGGGAATGGGTAGCAGGGCCGGAGTTAGTTCATATGATGCTCGATTATTATGACTTCTTATCCGATCAGGTTTTCTTAAAAGAGAAAATAATTCCGGTTGCCAATGATGTAATGAAGTTTTTTGACAACTATTATAAAATAAATGAAGAAGGAAAATGGGTTATGAATCCTTCCCAAGCTTTGGAAACCTGGTGGGACTGTACTGATCCTTTGCCTGAAATTGCAGGCTTAAGGAACATAACTCAACGACTCTTACAGCTTCCTGACTCAGAAATTAAAAGGACAAATATCGATTTTTGGGAGACAATCAAAAACAGAATACCCGATATTCCGGTTCATGAAACAGAATTAGGAACAACACTTGCTCCGGCTCGAATTTTTAGTAATAAAAGGAATGTTGAAAATCCCGAACTATATGCAATCTTTCCTTTTAGGCTTTATTCGATAGACAAACCTAATATCGATTGGGCAATGAACGCATTAAAACTACGATCCGATAAAGGAAATTCGGGTTGGCGACAAGATGATATTTTTATGGCCTATCTGGGACTGACCGACCAGGCAAAAGACAATATAGTGGCCAGGGCAACAACTTTTGATAAAAACTCCAGGTTCCCGGCCTTTTGGGGTCCTAACTACGATTGGGTTCCCGATCAGGATCACGGGGGAGTATTGATGAAAGCATTCCAGTCAATGTTATTGCAAACTGATTTATATTCTGATAAAATTTACCTGTTACCGGCATGGCCTGAAGAATGGGATATCAATTTTAAACTACATGCTCCCCAAAACACTATAATTACGGGGAAAGTGGTAAAAGGTGAGATAAAGTCATTAGAAGTGACGCCTGCCTCAAGAAAAGATGATATTATTATCTGCTCTCCCTATAATTAAAAAAATGTAGTTATTGACAATTAAAAAATTCAACAAGAATGAGAAATTTATTGTTTTTTTTCTTTTTCTTTTTATTAAACACTTTTTGTCCTGCCCAAAAGAGTTTATCCTCCTATCAAAGAGCAAAGTTACATGCAATTGAAATACAAAAGCCGGCTACAAATTTCTTCGAAGGTGCGTTGTTGGGCAATGGAGGTATGGGAGCAGTTGTCACTACACGACCTGATGGGGTACTTGTACACTTTGGGCATAACAATGTTTGGGATATCAGAGTATCCGAAAATAACAAGGCTAAAATAGGAACCTTTAATGAAGTTTTTAATAAGATAAAGTTAATTCCCGATACTTTGAAATTACTTACTGAAGATAAATGGTATCTTGAATATAGTAATATGACACAGGAAAATTATAGAAAACCCTATCCGCGTCCTTTCCCTTGTGGCTCTCTATTATTAGGATTTGACAGAAGAAAGGCCGAATTATTAGGTCATAAGTTAGATGTTTCTAATGGAATGTGTGAAGTTTATATCTTGGTTGCAAATGGAGATAGTGTTACTCTCCAGCTTTTTATGGATATGTCAGAAGATAAACTGTTGTTTCGTTTAGTGGACCAAGATAATAATTTATATCGGAATATATTTGACCGAGTAAGGCTAATTCCAGATCCTGAGACACCGACTGAGTTTCCAAAATTTAAAATTCAAGAAAACCTTGATCTGGGCTATGTGTCTTTTTTGCAAATTCTACCATTCGAAGAGCCTGAAAACTATAATAAAGAAATAAGGCATCCTAAAGACAAATTCTTTAGATTATCAGGATACCTTTATTCAACTTTGGAAAAAACAAAAAAAATAAACTGGAGTGGAGTTTTACAAGATATGAATCCTTTGGAAGTCTCTTTTCCAAAAGAGGACGGATTTCTGCTGGGGTGTGTTTCATTAGAAGAAGGATTATATTCTGATTTAAACACTGTCGATAATACAGTCGTCAAAATAAATGATACGGATTTTGATAATAAATTTCTAAAAAACAATCTTGTTTGGGAAGAATATTGGAAAAAATCTGGCGTTTTTATAAATGATGATTTTTTAGAGCAGATATGGTATCGCAATCTCTATTTTTTTAATTGCGCAGTTAAAAAGGGAGTCAGCACACCCGGGCTTTTTGCGAATTGGAGTTATAGGAATATAGGCACTGCGTGGCATGGGGATTATCATATGAATTATAATACGCAACAACCCTTTTGGTTAACCTACTCGAGTAATCATCTTGATAAGAATCTTTCTTATGTTGAATTGATTGAATTTTTAATGAATATAAGTAAAAAATGGGCAGAAGAATATTATAATTTACCCGGAGCCTTTTTTCCCCATAGCGCATATCCAGTAGAAATGAGTATCAATCCATATCCTGTTCCTACATGGGGCTGGCAAGTTAGTGAAACTCCATGGGCAGTACAGGGATTATGGTGGCACTACCTTTATAGTGGAGATGTCGATTTTCTTAAGAACAGGGCATTTGAACCTATTAAAGCTGCAGTAGAATTTTTAGTGGCTTATATGAAAAGGCCTGTAGCTCGTGGAAATCAATGGGGTGACAATAATTATCACATTTTTTCAACCGTGCCTCCGGAATTATATGGATTACGCCCCGGATTTAAGAACAACTATGATTGCAATGTTGATCTTTCTCTGACCAAATTTATTTTTAAAGCTTTTATTGAGGCGGCAAATATTTTAGATAAGAATCTTCAGGAGAAAAAACTAATTGACGATATTAATGATATATTATTAAATTATCCGGAATATCCCACAGCCATTTCTGAGGAATATGGAGAAGTTCTTGTTTCAACACCAAGTGAACTCAGTAACGTTGTTTATAATGTGCCACTACCTCTGTTTGCAGTTTTTCCAGGTGAAGATCATGAGTTTTATACAAAGCCTGAATCTGTGGATATAGTAAGAAACTCTTTTAGAAACCAACAAAATGAAGGAGGAAACGACCTCATCATGTTAAATTTTCAAGCAGCACGTATTGGAATGCTTGATTTGGATAAATTTAAAAGACAAATATCTTATTGTTTATTGCCTAATGGTACTGCTTCTGACAGAGTTTTGCAAGTAAACGGAAGATATAATGACTTGAGCAATTATGGGTACATGGACAATATGGGAATATGGTTTGAAAATTTTGCATTACCTGCTGTAATAAATGAATGTCTGTTACAAAGCTATAATAATAATTTAATAAAATTATTCCCAAATTGGTCTAAGAATATTGATGCTGAATTTCATACCCTTAGGACAAAAGGAGGTTTTCTAATCAGCGCTTCTTTAAAAGATGGAATGATAGAATATGTTGAGATTATAAGTGAAGTCGGAGGAAGTATTCAAGTAGAATTACCATGGATTATAAATAAAAAACTTTCTCTTGATAAAAACTCTCATACGTCAATAATGGAGATGCATGACAAGACTATTAATTTACAAACTGAAAAGGGTGATGTAATAAGTATACGAATATTGAAGTAATTACATAATAAAAGATGAAAAATGAAAATTCTGTACAAAAGAAATAGAGATGAAACGAATTATTATTTATGCGAATTAGTATTTAAAAAATTAGACATACAATACGAATATATGAATTCCATTATCCTTAAAGCTGCATGTTGTGCTTTTTTTATTCTAAGTATATCATGCGAAGTAACAAAGAAAACAGCAATTGTTCCATCGTCTAGCGTTATGTACATGGATAGTCCTGCTGACTCTTGGTATGAAGGAACTCCTGTAGGAAACGGACGTATGGGTGCAATGATATATGGTGGAGTAAAAGTGGACACCATACGAACTAACGATGACACCTTTTGGAGCGGTGAACCCAGAGATTTACAAAGACCGGGCACACATAAGCACTTACCCGAAATCAGACAGTTATTGCTCGAAGAGAAAACCGAAGAAGCACAAAATTTGATTAATAAACATCTTTTAGGTCCCTGGAACCAAAATTACATGCCTTTGGCTGATATTTTGCTTAACTGGTCCATGACGGGAGATGTTTCCAATTATCGAAGAGAGCTGGATTTAAACAGAGGCGTCTTAACTCTAACTTATACTCAAAATGGGATAAATTACAAACGTGAATTATTTGCATCGTTCCCCGATCAGGTAATTGTAATGCGCATCACTTCTGATAAAAAAAACTCAATTGGGTTTACTGTAGGTTTAGAAAGCCAAATAAGGCATACAGCAAGAATTGAGAAAAATCAAGTCATAATTAACGGACAAGCTCCATGTCATACAGATCCTAATTATACGGGTGTGCATCCACCTGTTTATGAAGACGAAAAAGGAACGCGTTTTGAATGCAGACTCATGGTTACAGAATCTGATGGCAAAATCACCGCTAAAGAAAATAAATTGCAAGTAGATGAGGCATCTTCCGTAACGCTAATTTATGCAGCAGCAACCAGTTTCAATGGCTTCGATAAGGATCCTTACAAAGAAGGTAAGAATGAAAAGGCCATTTGTGAGCAATATATTAAAAAAGCAGGAGCAAAGAAATATTCGGTGTTGTACAAAGCGCATTTGAAAGACTATGCAGAATTGTTTGGACGTGTAAGTATCAATCTTGGTGATTCTCCGGAGTCATTGTTGCCCATAAACAAACGGATAGCCCAATACAAACCGGGTAATGATCCTTCTCTTACAGCTCTCTATTTTCAATTTGGCCGTTATTTGCTGATTTCGTGTTCTCGTGAGGGTTCACAACCCTCCAATCTTCAGGGAATATGGAATCAAGACATGCAGCCTGCATGGAGCGCAAACTGGACTATTAACTGCAATGCTCAAATTAATTATTTCCCGGTTGAAACTACCAATCTTTCAGAATGTCACTCTCCTATGATTGATATGATAAGGGAAGCGTCGGTAGATGGTGCAAAAACTGCAAAGAATCTTTATAATTCCAGAGGATGGATTGCCCATCATAACTTGGACATATGGCGCACAACATGGATGGTGGGAGGTAGCGGACTTTATTCACTTTTTCAGGTGGGTGGAGCATGGCTATGCCAGCACATATGGGAACACTATCTGTTTACTCTTGATGAGGATTTTTTAAGAAAAAACTATGATTTGTTGAAAAGTGCATCTTTGTTCTATTTGGACAATTTAAAAAAAGACAAAGAAGGCTATTTCGTAACAAATCCTTCGGAATCTTTCGAGAATGGCTTTATTAAGCCCAATGGAGAAACCGGATGGGCTTGTGTTGGTTCGGCTCAGGACATGCAAATAATAAGAGCTTTGTTTGAAAATACAATGGCTGCTGCTGAAATATTAGGCGACCAACCTTTCAAGGAAACGGTTTTGAAGACATACAACAACCTCGCTCCCATGAAGATTAGCCCGAGAACCGGTCAATTGCAAGAATGGAATGACGACTGGGAGCCTGCAAATCCAGCCAGTGGACAAGTTGGACATGGATGGGCCTTTGCAGTAGGCAACCAAATTACTCTGCGTGGAACGCCGGAATTAGCACAGGCCTTTAGAAAAACCATTGACTATCGTCGTCCGGGCTATAGCTACAATAGCGGTAGCTGGACAGGCACGTTCCCGACAATCTATTGGGCACGCTTTGAAGAACCGGATAGTGTGCAACGAGTAATTGACAGACATTTTGACTTGGCTTTACATCCTAATTTAACATCTCAATTCTTTAATTCATGGCAAATTGATGGCAACTTAGGAATAACAGCGGGTATAACTGAATCATTAATACAAAGTCATGCCGGAGAAATAAATCTCTTGCCGGCATTAAACAAGAAATATTCAACAGGTTTTGTTACCGGAATACGTGCTCGAGGTGGATTTGAAGTGGATATTCATTGGGAAGATGGAAGACTTTCTAAAGCTATAATTTATGCAGACCGTACTAAAAGGAATCAGAACATTCAAATCAGACATGGAGATAAAACAAAAACAATTAGCTTAAAAAAGGGGGAAACCGTGAAGTTGGATGGGGCTTTGAACCCATTATAATCTTTCGAAAAATATTTTTCACAATTATAACGAACGAGTATTTGATTTAAGTTAAAACATAAACAATTATTAATGAACAAGAAAACGTTATTATTAATTTTAGTGTTCGGTGTATTTTCAAACTACGCTTTTAGCAACAACGGTGAAATAGAGGGGAAAATCAAACACGGTCTAAAATTTAACAAGTTAGCTACATCTTGGGATGAAGCCATTCCGTTAGGAAATGCAACAATTGGAGCATTGGTATGGGAAAAAGAGGGCAGACTGAGGTTCTCACTTGATCGGGGAGACTTGTGGGATTTAAGGCCAATGGATATAAAAAATAAAAACGAATGGAAATATAAATGGATCATTGAACAACATAAAAATAATACCTATGGCGAAGTGCAGCGGAAACTTGACGAGTTATATAGTAATAATCCGGCACCAACGAAAATACCCGGCGCGGCAATGGAATTCAATACCGGGCTTTTCGGCAAAGTGAAAAAAGCTTCACTTACGGTTGCCAATGCCCTTTGTGAAGTAGAATGGGAAAACAACGTGAAAATGACCGCTTTTGTTCATGCGGCCGAAAATGTCGGATGGTTCCGCTTTGTGGGTGTTGATCAAGATTTTTATCCACTTATAGTGCCACCAAAATATGATGAAGGGGATGCTACCAGAGCCGGTACCAATTCTTTGAATACGCAAGACTTGATCACTTTGGGATATAAGCAAGGAAAGGTCGTTGGAGGGAAAAACAGCCAAAGCTATATTCAAGAAGGATGGGGCGGATTTAAATACCATGTCTATGTAGAGTGGAAATTCCGGAAAGGGATCCTTCAAGGAGTTTGGTCAATCAGTTCCGAATACCCGGAATGGCAAAAGCAGATGGATGCACAACAAATTGTGAGAAGTAATTTTAAAAAAGGATATAAGAAACAACTGACTACTCATAAAAGTTGGTGGAGAGATTTTTGGAATCGTTCAACTCTTTTTGTCCCTGATAAAATCCTCGAAAGACAGTGGTATCTTGAAATGTATAAGTTTGGTTCAACGGCAAGAGAAATGGCTCCCCCTATTTCATTACAGAGTATATGGACTGCTGATAATGGAAAAATACCCCCGTGGAAAGGAGATTATCATCATAACCTGAATACTCAGTTATCCTATTGGCCTGCATACAGCGGTAATCACTTAGATTTGGAGGAAGGTTTTATTAACTGGCTTTGGGAATTAAAAGGAACTTTCGAAAAATTCACAAAAGATTTTTATGGTGTTGAAGGATTGAATGTGCCGGGAACTACTTCCTTAGATGGAGCAGCTATGGGTGGTTGGGCTCAATATTCTTATTCTCCAACCACTTCGGCATGGCTTGCTCATCATTTTTATTTACATTGGCGTTATTCGATGGACAAAGGTTTTTTAGTGCAAAAAGCTTATCCATGGATTAAGGAAACAGCTCGTTTTCTTGAAAACATCTTGATTATTGACGAAAAAGGGATGCTGAAATTATCACTAAGTTCCAGCCCTGAAATATACAATAACAGTGCAAAAGCATGGTTCACGGAATTGACAAATTATGATTTGTCCTTGATCAGATGGACTTTTGAAAAAGCAGCGGAATTGGCCGACGAGTTAAAATTGATAACAGATGAAAATAGATGGCGACTACTTTTAGCTCAATGTCCCGATTTTGCAATCGATGCAGAAACCGGGTTGATGTTTGCACCCTGCTTCTCATTTAATGAATCACATCGTCATCACTCCCACCTTATGCCTATCCATCCGCTTGGAATAATTGATTATTCGCAAGGGAAGGAATCACAGGAAATCATTAAAACCAGCCTAAAAACTTTAATAAAAGAAGGCACAAGTCAATGGACGGGTTATTCTTTCAGTTGGCTTGCCAATATTCAGGCAAGAATGTTTGACGGCGAAGGTGCAGCCGAATCATTAAGAATATTTGCGGATAACTTCTGTTCAATCAATTCATTTCATGTAAATGGAGAACAACACAATCGGGGTTATTCAAACTTTAAATATCGCCCTTTCACGCTTGAAGGTAATTTTGCTTTTGCAGCTGGAATTCAGGAAATGCTCATTCAGAGCCATACAGGTATAATAGAAGTATTTCCGGCAATTCCGAACAATTGGGAAAATCTGTCTTTTAATAATTTAAGAACCGAAGGTGCATTCTTAGTTTCAGCAATCATAAGAAATGGAAAGGTTCAAAAGATCGAAATTATTTCAGAAAAAGGGGGAACGTTTAAGATGAGAAACCCTTTTAGAAAGATTGTATGTCGTTCTAATTTGAGTTGGAAGGGTGTTGTGGAGCAAGATGAAGAATATATTGTCATTGAGTTTCCGTCCAAGAATAAAGCAATTTTACAAACGGATGCATAATAGACATTATTCCAGATCACAAGACAGAGTAGAGCCTCGAATTAGCAAACGAGAAGCTTAACATATTTGTCAACTTGTACTTTTTTGAAACTGTATAAGCTCACGTTAAAATAAAAAATAACGATCTAAAAACTCTTATAAAATAACATACCTAATGAATATTTGGATTGCATACGGTATTTTATTGATTTCTATTGGTGCATTCATGTCGGGAAGTTTTGCTATCCCATTTGATAAAGTAAGAAAATGGAAATGGGAAAATTACTGGCTAATATATGCCTTATTCGGATATATTGTTGTTCCCTTGATAATTTGCTTGATATTTGTCCCTAGCTTTTTCCGATTGTTATGGATAATTCCTACGAAAACGGCCACATGGATTTTATTTTTAGGTATGATTTATGGTGCTGCAAATCTCACGTTTGGGTTATCCCTTCGTTATTTAGGAATTGCTCTTGGATACGCATTATCACTTGGATTAATGATGGCTATTGGAACTTTGGTACCTCCAATAATTGATGGCCGATTAAAATTACTGTTTGAAGAAAGCGGTGGGATGATGCTGATTATAGGAATTATTATATCGCTTTTAGGAATTGGTATCTCTGGCTATGCGGGTTTTCTGAAAAGTAAGCGTATAGAAAAAAATGAGAAGATAGAATTTAACATTAAGAAAGGGATAGGAGCTGCACTATTTGTTGGAATAACAGGATCATCGGCAGCACTTGGCATTGAACAAGGAAAACCGATTGCCACTGCAACCATCGAAGTCGGTGCAAATCCTTTGTTCCAAGATACCGTTGTCTTTTTAGTTCTATATACCGGCTCATTCGTTACAACTCTTGTGTGGTGCTTGTATTTATCGATAAAAAATAAAACGCTAAACAACTTTCTGGAGACTAAAGATGGTTCACTGGTTATTAATTATTTATACTGTGCGCTGGCAGGTTTTCTCTGGTATATTAATTATGTTTTTTTCGGAATGGGGAGGCTTCAAATGGGTGAATTCACTTTTGTGGCATGGGGTATACTGATGACATTAACAATCGTTTTTGCAACGCTTTGGGGACTTTATCGTGGCGAATGGAAAGGCGTTTCAATGAAAATCCGAATTTTGATGTGGACAGGACTAATTGTATTAGTGTTTGCATCATTTTTGATCGGAATAAGTAGCAATTAAGAATGTGGTTTATTCGTCTATGTCACAACGGTTAAACATCAGTTCTTGTGTTTCTGATATACAAGCAATCTCTTAATTAATTTTGTAATAATCATTATGCAACATGTTAATAATAAATATACTAAATAATTATGCTTATGAAACGATATGGAAGTGTTATTGCCGTTGTACCTGAAAAACTTGAAGAGTATAAAAAACTTCATTCTGCAGTATGGACATCAGTGCTAAAAACAATAAAAAAATGTAATATCCAAAATTATTCCATTTATTACAAAGACGGATATTTGTTTAGTTATTACGAATACATCGGAAACGATTATGAAGATGATATGGCAAAAATGGCAGCTGATCCTGAAACAAAACGTTGGTGGACTTTGTGTAAACCATGTCAAATACCGCTCAATACACGCCAACCCGATGAGTGGTGGGCCTCGATGGAAGAAGTGTTTCATTTGGATTAATTTCACTCTAAGAAATCACCTTTTAAACAAAGAAATTAAATAATGAGACAATGACTTCACGTGAAAGAATTTTAACATCAATAGCACATAAGACTCCCGACCGTGTTCCCATTGACTTAGGTTCAACCCCCAGTTCGGGAATATCAGCAATAGCGTACTCTAATTTAATAGAGTATTTAAATCAAGAGCAATTACCTGTATTGATTTATGATGTAGTACAGCAATTAGCCCAACCCGACGAAAACATTCTCGGTCGTTTCGGAGTGGATGTAATTGATATAGGTCGATCGTTTAACAATAAACCATCTGATTGGTACCCGATTACAATGGTAAATGGCAAAAAAGCTTATTATCCTAAATGGTACAAGCCCTCTCAGCAGCCGGATGGATCATGGAATACTTATGACGATGATGGAAAAACAGTTTTATCTAAAATGCCTGTTGGCGCCACTTTTTTTGACCAAACATATTTTCCGTATGTAAATGGATATCCTGATAATTTTGACGGTCTCGATGATGAAATGAATCGTATTATGTGGGCAAGAGACGCACATAGTCCATGGGATCATGCTAATGAAAAGGATTTTTATGAGCAATTGCGCGAGAAAACTCTATACTTACGACAATCAACCGACAAGGCTTTGATGATAGTATGTGGCTGCAATCTCTTCGAATGGGGAACCTTTTTGCGAAGAATAGATAATTTTCTCATGGATTTGATTTGTGAACCGGATAAAGTAGCTCATTTGTTGGATGAATTACTCGAGAGACATTTGATGACGTTAGAGAAAGTATGCAACTCCGTTGGTGACATTGTCGATATTATTCGCTTTGGTGATGATTTAGGGATGAATTCAGGCTCATTTATGAGCGTTGACACCTACCGTGAACTCTTTAAACCACGCCATAAAATACTGTGTGACTATGTTAAAACACATAGTAAGATGCACACTTTTATTCATTCTTGTGGTTCTATATCAAACTTAATGCCTGATATGATTGAGGCTGGCATCGAAATTTTCAATCCTGTACAAACAAATGCCTATAATATGACACCAACATTTTTAAAAAAAGAGTTTGGCAAATCTTGTACATTTTGGGGAGGAGGTATTGAGAATGTTGGAACGCTAAACTCTGGTAGTAAACAACAAATCAGAGATCAGGTATTTGAGAGAATGGAAATATTCTCTGAAGGTGGTGGTTTTATTTTCAACACAATCCACAATATTTTACCAGATGTTCCACCGGAAAACATATTAACTCTTTTTGGAGCTGTGAGCGAATTTAATGATAGATATCAAAGACAAAAATAAGAAATGTTCGACCAAAATCTCGTTTCATAAAGAAAATATGTAACTACGTAAAATAGTTTAAAACAAAAAATTAGTAAGCAAGTCGATATTCCAAAAAATCGTAAAGCTCTTTCTTCATGAGCAATTGATTTATTAACAAAAATGTGCTAGCGACAATTATGATAACTTATTTTCATGAAACCAGCTTGTCGTTATGCTTTACAGCATGTTTTCTGGAGAAAAAATGAACTTAACTTCTTAATAACTAAAATATAACAGATTAAAATAATAAAAGCATGGAAAATATTCTTGAGCAAATCGCTTTGTGTGTAGAAAAAGGGAAAATTAATCAAAGTGTCCTATATCCGCCGGATATGAGAGGAGAACCGGGAGTTGATGAACTTACACTAAAAGCGCTGGAATTAGGCATTTCACCACCTGACCTCCTTTCCAAAGGTTTAATTGTCGGAATGGAACGCATCGGAGTAAAATTCCGAGAGAATCAGGTGTTTATCCCACAGGTATTAATGAGTGCCAAAGCTATGAATTGTGCGATGAGGCATTTAAAAAAGTATTTTGTCGACGGCACGGTATCGCACAAGGGGAAACTGATTATCGGAACAGTTGAAGGTGATTTGCACGACATAGGTAAAAACCTTGTCAGCATGATTGCAGAAGGAAACGGCTATGAAGTTATAGATTTAGGAGTTGATGTTTCTGCAGAAAAATTTATCACTGCAGTACGTGAAAATCCAGATGCATACGTGGGCATGTCGGCTCTGCTGACTACTACAATGATCAATATGATGAAAATAAACAAAGCCATCAAAGATGAATTCCCGAAAGTAATCACATTCGTCGGAGGAGCTCCATTAAACAGTGATTTTGCAAAAAAAATTGGTGCCGATTATTATACGGAAGAACCACAGGCATTGGTTGAGATTCTCGATTATCTGGTAACTAACTAAATGTGACCATGAATGTAAATAATTGGATTGAAAACATAATACAGTCACCAATGCGTTACGCCATTCCCATAATGACACATCCGGGAATTGAACTGCTGCGTAAAACTGTAAAGGGAGCTGTGCAAAATGGAGAAATTCATGCACAGGCCATCAAAGCTCTCAGCGACAAATATCCTTCAAAAGCCTCTACGGTAATTATGGATTTGACTGTGGAAGCAGAAGCTTTCGGTTGTAAAATATCGTTCCCCGAAAATGATATGCCGCATGTAATAGGCAATTTAGTTGATGCTTCAAATGTAGAAACGTTGGAAGTCCCCTCGCTAACTGCCGGAAGGGTCCCACAATATTTGAAAGCAAACCGGTTGGCAGCTGAAATGATTAGCGACAGACCTGTTTTTGCAGGAGCTATCGGTCCTTTTTCTCTAGCCGGAAGACTGTTCGGTATGTCTGAAATAATGATAAGTTGCTATTTGGAAACCGAAATTGTTGAATTATTGCTTGAAAAGTGCACACAGTTTTTACTTTCATATTGCATTGAATTAAAGCAAACCGGATGCGGAGGAATAATCATAGCTGAACCCGCAGCCGGTTTATTATCTAATGATGATTGTATGCAATTTTCATCAGTTTACGTTAAGCAGATTATAGAGGCTGTGCAGGATGAACAGTTTATGATCGTTCTTCACAATTGTGGCAATACCGGACAATGTACCAACGCTATGTTACACACCAAGGCAAAGGCTTATCATTTCGGAAATGCAATAAATATGGTTCAAACGTTGGAACAATGCCCTGATGATGTTTTGGTAATGGGCAATATCAATCCCGTGGGTATTTTACAGATGATGACCCCAACTGAAGTAGAAAGTCAAACCGAATCGTTATTGGAAGATACTGCAAGATTTTCCAACTTTGTATTGTCAACAGGATGCGATGTCCCCCCCAATGTAGATACAAAGAACATTCAGGCCTTTTATAACGCATTGTCAAAATATAATCAAAAGCATTAACGTTAATGGGTCTTATTAATTATCACTTAAACATCAATGACCTGAACATTGAATTCAGTGATGTTTTAAATATACTTCAGGTAACTGATAATTCACCAGATAATCCTGTGGTTTACGAGTCAATTCAGCTGTTTGGTCAGTTGAAAAACATAGCAAACATACAAGGAGGATACTTTATCCATAACAAGATTGAAGTAGATATTGAGAAAGGCATCATAAATATTAAAGGAATGAAGATAAATCCTCAAAAACAGATTTGCGGATATATGAAGAATTCTGAAAAAATTGCTCTTTTTGTTTGTACAGCCGGAGAAGGCTTTTCTGTTTATTCCAATCAATACAATAAAAAAGGTGATTACCTGAAAGGATTTATTGTAGACTCTATGGGATCATTAGTGGTAGAAAAATCAATGGACTTCATTCAAAAAAAATTAGAAGAGGAAGTTTTATTGTCAGGTATACGGATAACAAACCGATATAGTCCGGGGTATTGTGATTGGAAGGTACAAGATCAACAACAACTTTTTGGTTTATTACCGGAGAATCCTTATAATATTTCCTTATCTGAGAGCAGTTTAATGATTCCGATCAAAAGTGTCAGTGGAATCATCGGTATTGGAAAGAACGTTAGGAAAAGAAAGTATTCATGTGATATATGCAGAAATAGCACCTGTATTTATCGTAAGGTAAAAAGTAGTTTAATCCATTAAGATTTATAAAAACATTATGGTAAGAACAGAGAATTGTAAATTAAAGTTGGACCGTTTGAATAAAAGTCTTCGACATGAAGAACCAGACCGGGTACCCATCAGCGACTTTTTCTGGGGAAGCTTTGTAAAACGCTGGAAAAAAGAGTTGAATCTTCCGGATGATGCAAACCCTTATGCTTATTATGACCTCGACTGGGTGGTAACCTATCCGAATATGGATCCCAAAATTCAACCATTTGAAACTGTAAGTGAAAATGAAACAGAAGTAGTTGTAACCACAGGTTTTCGGACAACCATGCGGAAGAAATTTGACTTCCCTATGCCTGAATTCATCTCATGGGATATAGATACCATTGAAAAACTGGAAGTATTTGAGTTTGATGATCCGTATGATAGAAGGCGTTTTTTTGAAGCTGGTGACAACCAGATAGCAGGTGTAGGAGACGGATTTGAGCGTAATTCTCCGGCTTGGGTGGAAACCATAAAAAAATTACACCCAGATTTTCCGGTGTATGGTAGTATTATCGAGTGTTCCGAATGTCTTACACGAATGATTGGACAGTTTAATACACTATTATGGATGGGAATGTATCCTGACCGTTTTGGAGAACAGATTAACCGCATAGGAGAGTTTTATCTTGACTGCCTGAAAGCACAAATCAAGGCTGCCGATGGAATGATAGACGGGATGGTTATCTGGGGCGATGTAGCTTATACCCAAACCATGCTTTTTGATCCTGATTACTGGCGAACATATTTTAAGCCATGGGTGAAAGAAATGATAAGTGAATGTCATAATAACAACCTGCCGGTAATATACCATGGCTGTGGAAATGTCAAACTTATTTTCGAAGACTTCATAGAAATGCGACTCGATGCATACAATCCACTTGAAGCAAAAGCAGGTATGGATGCTGTTGAACTTAAGAGAAAATTTGGTGATAAGATTGGCTACTGCGGTAACAGCAATATCCAAATCTGGGAAACAGGAGACAAAGAACTTATCAGAAAAGAAGTGCTTAGAAAATTGAATGCAGCTAAAGGTGGTGGATTTATTTTTCAGTCTGACCATTCGGTTTCCAGTGCTGTACCAGGTGAAACCTATGATTATATTGTAAAGTTGGTACGAGAATATGGAAATTATCCTTTGAATCTTGGCAAATACGATGAGTTAATTTAATTTTCGTTTTGGTAGCGTAAATTAAACTGTGTCAGGTTTTATTTTCTTATCAATGGGTAATGCTTTGTTCGGAGTTTTGTTGGTCGGTACAAAGTTAGAAAAAATTGACGATTGCCGCCTGACTTCGACAATGATTCACCCTAAAAATCTTTCCAAAAATTTTCAGGGGAGCCGGAGTGTTGAACGTGAAAGGAATGCTGGAAGAGTTGAAAAGGCAAAACTTTAAAGGCTATTTCACCATCGAATACGAAGCTAACTGGGAAAACAACCTGCCTGAAATCAAACAATCGATTGATTACTTCAACCAGACGGCCGAAGCCGAAGAGATATTGTAAACTTCCATTCTTTTTTAAAAGAGTTATATTAATGTCGAAAGTTGGATGTCTAAGTTCAACTTAGAAACCATATGGTTCATACCCCGAGTAAATCCTTTACCTTTGCCTAATATTTAGTCTCTCCTTAATAAATCACTTTTATCAGGACGCAAGTTGTAATCTCTGCTTGAAAAATATTCTGAGAACAAAATCCAAAAACTCT
>ENA-UOOK01002555-UOOK01002555.1-fermentation-metagenome-genome-assembly--contig:-NODE-2555-length-22144-cov-23.240346_pt1 | contig 22144 bp, 20 predicted proteins | sample MGYA00245777_ERZ724023 | MGnify/ENA primary metagenome ERZ724023 (study PRJEB28704, sample SAMN03018312) | fermentation metagenome | biome: anthropogenic terrestrial biome; feature: soil...
TGAGAACGTGCTCGACTCGATGGCGATGCCGGCGATGGCGATGCGAGGCAGGTCGCTTTCGGATTTTTTGCTGTTACAGCCGGCAAACATGGCCGATAATACGGCAATAATAAATGTAATAGAGACGATTTTTTTCATTTGATATTGTTTTATAGATGATTAATGACATGAATCGTGTGAAGAGCCACGAGGCAGGCCGTTTCGGTACGTAAACGGTTTGTGCCTAAGTTTACCGATTCGAAACCGTTTTGGGTGGCTTGATTGACTTCCTCCGGCGTAAAATCGCCTTCCGGCCCGATAAGAACAAGGACATTCTCGCCTTTTCGATAGGTTTGCGCTAAAGGCTGCTTTTCGGTTTCGTAACAATGGGCGATGAATTTACGGCCATCGAAAGGTGTTAAAATCACTTCTTCGAATGAACTTATGGGCGTTAATTGAGGCAACACCGCTTGCTTCGATTGTTTCATGGCCGAGACCATGATCTTGTTCAGCCGCTCCTGTTTCAGGTCTTTTCGCTCCGAGAAACCGCAACGCATGGGGACGAATTTATCCACACCTATTTCGGTTGCTTTTTCTACAAACCATTCGTTGCGCTCCATTTGTTTTGTCGGTGCAAAGGCAACATGAAGACGTATCGGCCAGCTTTTGGGTTGTTTGAGGATCCCGTGTATTTGGACCATACATTTTTTCGGATGCGCATCGACCAGCGAACAGTCGTAAAAAACACCCTGCCCGTCGGTTACGGTAATCGCATCGCCCGGTTGCTTTCTAAGCACTTTTACACAATGATGCGATTCCGTTTCGGGAAGCATGCGGTCTTGTTCGATAGTCGGTGAATAAAATAGCGTATCGCTCATTTCCAGTTGTTACGATCGATTGTTTTGTCTCCGGTTTATTTCATCCCTGAGCCGCGTAGCCTGCTCATATTCCTCTTTTTTGACCGCTTCATCCAAACGGTTTTTTAATGTGTCGACAGAAAAATTCGCTAAGTTGTCATCGTTTTCTTCTTTTATATCCTGAGAAACCTGTTCGGGAGTGGAAGAGGGGTTTTGCTCGTCAAAGACAATCGCCATCTTTCGCATAATTTCTTCATTGGTATAAATAGGCGAATTGGTGCGAATAGCAATAGCCACGGCGTCCGATGTCCGTGAGTCTATTTTGAACTCTTGCCCGTGTTGGCGCAATAGCAGTTCCGAATAAAAGGCGCCGTCTTCAAACTTATAAATGTATACTTCCACCAATTCGATTTTCAATGATTTGAAGATTGAATGAATCAGGTCGTGCGACAACGGCCGGGGCGGGGTTATTCCTTCCATAATAATCGCGATGGACTGCGCTTCGGGCGTACCAATAACGATAGGAAGGCGGCGGATACCGTTTTCTTCTGAGAAGATAAGTGCATAGGCGCCTGCCTGAACTTGACTGAATGAAATACCCAATATCGATAGCTTTACTTTTTCTGCCACTATGATGACTATTTTAGATGTTTAGAAATTCAAATATACAATTATTTACCCGAAAAAGAGTTTTTAGCCGAATAAATTTGAAAAAAACTCTTCTTTGCTGGGCGGAAATAAAAAAAACCGTTATCTTTGTCCCCGCAAAATTATGGTGGTCGTAGCTCAGTTGGTTAGAGCGACGGATTGTGGTTCCGTAGGGCGTGGGTTCGAGCCCCATCTTCCACCCATTACTTAGAAAGTAAGTAATTCATTCTCTTTAGATTTGTTTTTAGATTTGTTTTAGGTAATCACGTATTTCATACATACGTGATTTTTTTTGTCTTTAAGTGTTGCAAGTCGTTTATTCACAACTATAAAACAGATTGCTATAACGGCAAAATGCCTTCCGCCCGGCTGAAACGATGTAGCAATAGATGCAAAAGGCTTTCCACTGAGCGGAAACTCTCTTGCAATAAATGTAAAAGACTTTCCGCTCTGTTGAAACTCCCTTACACGATGTGCAAGAAGTTTTCCGCTCAGTGGAAAGTGTGTTGCCGTACATGCAACGGACTTTCCGCCTTGTGGAAGCTTTGCTGCAATAGAAGCAACGGATTTTCCCGATTGCCCTCCACTCCTTAACGTGCGAGCCTTCTTCGGAATTCCGAACAGATGATGGCGGTAGCCACCGCTACATTCAATGATTCCGACGTCGGTTTATCGGGCGGATAGTTGGGGATAAACAGTTTTCGGGTAATATATTTTTCGATTTCCGGACGAATGCCGCCGCCTTCGCTGCCCATAACGATGAATCCTTTGGACGAAAGAGGGGCGTCATAAATGTTATCCCCTTCCAAAAAAGTTCCGTATACAGGCAATTGCGAAGCGTTTTTGACGAGTTCGGCTATATCGGTATAACGGATGTTGACGCGTGCTATGGCCCCCATAGTGGCTTGGACGGTCTTCGGAGTATAGATGTCTACGGTGTCGGGCGAACAATAAAGAGTTTCAATGCCAAACCAATCGGCTGTGCGGACAATAGTCCCCATATTTCCCGGATCTTGAATTCCATCGAGAACGAGACTCAGTTTATCATCGGCGGTAAAGGCGGATTCGTCTAAAGCCGGTTGATAGAAAACCCCGATAATCTGAGGGGGCGTTTTCAGAAAGGATGCTTTTTTCAAGTCACTTTCACTGCATTCTACCTTTTCGTCGGCTTTTATTTCCGGATGGATCGCCAGCACTTCGGGTAATGCGGCGATCAGTTGGCATCGGCAAGACGAAAGCAAATCGAAAACAAGCTTTTGTCCTTCCGCCACGAAAGTTCCCTGTTGTAATCGGTGTTTTTTATCTTTTAACGACTGAATATATTTTATTTTGTTTTTACTTAACGCCATTCTTCTTTTATTCAAAAAATCGCGATAAAATTAGTGATTAATTACGACATGGGAGAAAAGAACAATCGTTTTTTGTATTTTTGTGGAAGTCATCCATCAGGATACGATCGTTGACGGTAAAGAAAGGAAATGAAGATGGACGAAAAAGGTGAAATAATTATTTATCAATCCGAAAACGGAACAACTAAAATTGAAGTACGCCTTGAAGATGAAAATGTATGGCTTAGTCAACAACAGATGGCTGAACTATATCAAACTTCCCGGACGAATGTGGTCGAACACATTAAACATATTTTTGAAGAAGGCGAATTAAATGTAGAAACAACTTGTCGGAATTTCCGACAGGTTCGGACAGAAGGAAATCGTAACGTAGGCCGAGAAATTCCTTTTTATAATCTTGATATGATTATATCGTTGGGGTACAGAGTGAAATCGCGTGTTGCCACCCGATTACTCACATTCAAAACAGAAAAGAACAAATCATTTTTTCCTCGCTCTTATAAAAAAAAGTGTACCTTTGCGGTAACACGTTTATTCGCCGTTAACGCATAAATAATCGGGTCTGGTTAATTACAAAAATAATCTTATAAAAAAGATATACATCTTATGAATGATAACGCATTACTGAACAAAGCTGCCGATAATATCCGTATTCTCGCAGCATCGATGGTTGAAAAGGCAAAATCCGGCCATCCCGGAGGTCCCATGGGAGGAGCTGATTTTATAAATGTTTTATTTTCAGAATTTCTGGAATACGATCCGGAGAACCCCAGGTGGGAATACCGGGACCGTTTCTTCCTCGACCCCGGTCACATGTCGCCCATGCTCTATTCGGTGTTGGCTTTTACCGGAAAGTTCTCGCTCGAGGAATTAAAAAACTTCCGTCAATGGGGAAGCCCTACGCCCGGACATCCCGAAATAGATGTGGAACGCGGTATCGAAAATACCTCGGGACCGTTGGGTCAAGGTCATGCCTTCGCCGCCGGAGCCGCTATCGCTGCGAAGTTTCTCGAAGCTCGTTTAGGAAACGGGGGCGATTATACCATTTATTCGTATATCTCTGACGGGGGCATTCAGGAAGAAGTCTCACAAGGCGTCGGAAGAATCGCCGGCCATTTAGGATTGAACAATCTGGTCATGTTTTATGACTCGAATCATATTCAGCTCTCCACAACGACGCATGCGGTAACGAGCGAAGATGTGGCGAAAAAATATGAAGCTTGGAACTGGCGGGTGATTACCATCGACGGAAACAATGCGGATGAGATTCGACGCGCGTTGACCGAAGCGAAGGCCGAAAAAGAAAAACCCACTATTATCATCGGAAATACCGTGATGGGACGGGGGGCTCTGGCGGCCGATTGCACATCGTTCGAATGTCAGGTGTCCACGCACGGACAGCCGCTGAGCGCTGCCGGTGCCGATTTCGGGCAAACGATTAAAAACCTGGGCGGTAATCCCGATGATCCTTTCGTTATTTTTGAGGAGACAAAACAATTATATGAGAAAAGACAAGCTGAACTGAAGCAGATTGTGGCAAAAAAGAAGGCCGCGATTGATGTGTGGGCGAAAGCGCATCCTGAATTGGCTGAAAAGAAACGCAAATGGTTCGCTCGCGAATTTCCCGCAATCGATTGGGCAGGCATTCAGCAAAAGTCGGGGTCGGCTACACGTGCGGCATCCGCCACGGTTCTGGGCGTTTTGGCCGGACAAGTGGAAAATATGATTGTCGCCTCTGCCGATTTATCCAATTCGGATAAAACCGACGGGTTTCTTAAGAAGACAAAATCGTTTGAAAAGAATGATTTCTCGGGAGCTTTCTTGCAAGCCGGAGTATCGGAGTTTACCATGTCTTGCCTGTGTATCGGCATGAGCCTGCATGGCGGCGTGATTCCTGCATGCGGAACGTTCTTCGTCTTTTCCGATTATATGAAACCGTCTATTCGTGTTGCCGCCTTAATGGAAACGCCGGTCATCTTTATTTGGACGCACGATGCCTTTAGGGTAGGAGAGGACGGTCCTACCCATCAACCGGTAGAACAAGAAGCGCAGATTCGCTTACTGGAAAAATTGCAAAACCACAGCGGGCACAATTCGATGTTGGTATTGCGGCCGGCCGACGTTCATGAAACAACCGTTGCCTGGAAGTTGGCGTTGCAAAACAGCCATACACCGACAGGGCTTATCTTGTCGCGGCAGAATATTCACGATTTGCCGGCTCAAAAGGATCGGTATGAAGAAGCATTACAAGCCGGTAAGGGAGCCTACATCGTACAGGACGATACCGATTACGATGTTATTTTATTAGGTTCCGGCTCGGAAGTGTCCACGTTGGTCGAAGGCGCCGGATTGTTGCGCGCAGAGGGGATTAAAACACGCATAGTGTCGGTACCTTCCGAAGGATTATTCCGCAGCCAAAGCAAAGAGTATCAAGACTCCGTACTTCCCGCAGGTAAGAAAAAATTCGGTCTTACGGCCGGATTACCGGTAACCCTCGAAGGGTTAGTGGGAGCCGACGGAAGTGTCTGGGGAATGCGTTCCTTCGGTTTTTCGGCGCCCTATAAAGTGCTGGACGAGAAACTCGGATACACCGCGCAAAACGTATATGAGCAAGTGAAGAAAATCCTAAAATGACGACACCGTTGACAGTCATTAGCCATTCGTAATTCGTCATTTGTAATTAGTAATTAGTAATTAGTAATTTGTAATTTGTAATTTGTAATTTGTATTTCGTAATTAGTCATTTTTAATAGATGAATATGTCCTTATTAACAGACCAATCAGACAAACCGGTAGGATTAGCATCCGATCACGCCGGATTCGAAGCAAAGGAATACGTCAAGCAAATTCTTGCCGAAAAAGATATTCCGTTTGAAGACTTCGGAACTCACTCGACTGAAAGCTCGGATTATGCCGATTATGGGCATCCGTTGGCCGAAGCGGTCGAAAAAGGAGAATGTGTTTTCGGTATAGCCATTTGCGGTACCGGAAACGGTATTAATATGACGGTAAATAAACATGCCGGAATCAGGGGGGCTTTATGCTGGAACCCTGAAGTGACTTATTATGCCCGTGCGCACAACAATGCCAATATCCTCTCCTTGCCGGGAAGGCTGTTGTCGAAAGACGAGTTGCGTGTTATTTTGGACACTTTCCTGAAAACTCCTTTCGAAGAAGGAAGGCATCGCAGACGAATCGGTAAGATTCCCTGCGGTTGACCTCTATCCGGCATTGCTTGTATGGCTAAAAAGCAATATCGTAAAACTTCCCGGCGCCGGAAAAAGAAGAAGTCCGGTAAATCCGGGAGGATTTATGCCGTTATCGGTTTGTTGATTGCCGCAACCACGTTGGCGCTTGCTTGTATCATTTTTCTCAGAATATGGCAGCGGGACTTGTTCCATTCGTTCGAGCAAACTCCTTATTCTGATAAATATTTTGTAAGAGGGGTCGATGTGTCGCATCATAATTCGTTTATCGATTGGAACCGTCTGCGGAAGGATAATGTGAGTTTCGCTTATTTGAAATCTACCGAAGGCGTATCCCATATCGATAGGGATTATATCCGTAATTATCGACTGGCTAAAGAGGCCGGATTGAAAGTGGGGGCTTATCATTTTTTCCGTTTCAGAGATGAGGGAAAACGACAAGCTGAGCACTTTATCAAGTATGCAAAGGTTCTTCCACAAGATATGATTCCGGCTATCGATGTAGAACATTCGGATGTGAACGTCGCATCCGGAGGTCGGGCGAAACGGGGGGAAGTTATTGCGGAATTAAAAGAGTTGGAGCATTCTTTGTTTTTGTATTACGGTAAACATCCTGTGATATATACCAATAAAGATTGCTATAAAAAATATATCGAAACGGATTTCTCCCTCAATCCTATATGGATATGCGATTTGCACGATGAGCCCAACGTTGCTGCCGGCAATTGGGTTATTTGGCAGTTTTCGCATACCGGAAATATTCCCGGTACGGTAAATGATATTGATTTGAATTATTATCGTTATTCTTTTTATGAGTTTAGGACGCTTTTAATGCCTTAGTAGTATGAATGTAAAGAGCATAAGATTGTTATTGTCGCTTTCTCTATTTTCCATCTTATATGGTTGCGAAGATACCATGATGAATTTCGATAATAATCCTAAAGGCAACTTCGATGCTTTATGGAACATTATTGATCAAAATTACTGTTTTTTTGAATATAAACAGATCGATTGGGACTCGATATATGCTGAATATAGTGTGCGCATAACCGATGATATGAATAATTACGAACTTTTTGATTTATTGGGAAATATGCTTGGTGAATTAGAAGATGGGCATGTGAATCTTATTGCTTCGCACGATATTACTCGAAATTGGGAATGGAAAGATAGTTATCCGGTTAATTTCGACACCTCTATTCAGGATAACTATCTGGGAAAAAATTATGGTATCGCTTCCGGTATGAAGTATAAAATATTGGAAGACAATATCGGCTATATCTATTACGAGAGTTTTTCGTCGGACATTGGCCATGGAAACCTGACCGAAGTACTCAAGCAAATGGCTCTTTGTCCCGGTATTATACTCGATGTGCGCAATAACAGCGGCGGAAGCCTGACGAATGTAAATAAATTGGCGGGGCGTTTCTTTAATCAAAAAACGTTGATCGGGTACATTTCGCATAAGACAGGCCACGGGCATAATGATTTTTCCGAATTGTATCCCAAATATATAGATAGCTATGATGGATTACGTTATCAAAAGCCGGTAGTCGTATTAACAAACAGGGGCTGTTATAGCGCGACGAATGAGTTTGTGAGCGTGATGAAATATTCACCCTTGGTTACCGTAATAGGCGATAAAACCGGAGGAGGCAGCGGATTGCCTTTCTCTTCCGAACTTCCGAATGGTTGGTCGGTGCGGTTTTCAGCGTCCCCGATGTTTAATGCCGAAAAAGAACATATCGAATTCGGGATAGAGCCCGATGAATCTGTCCGTTTATTACAAGCCGATAAAGATAAAGGATTGGATACCCTTATTGAAGTTGCACGAAGGTTTTTGAAAACCGGAAAAATTCCACATAAATAATCCGATGCGGGATTTTGCTTAATCTCTAAAAAATCATAATCGTCAGAACAAACCGGTCCTTTTCATCCTTATAAGCAGAAATATCGAATGATGAAAAAAAGTATTTTGTTTATAATTTGTTGCATGAGTATGGCATTGATACTAAAAGCGCAAACATTGCAAGAAGTACGTTATCTCGATGAAAATCAAAATCTGGTAGGATTGGTTACGTCGAATGCCGGACGGAAACTTCCCGGAGTATTGATTCTTCCTGCTTGGAAAGGCATCGATAGTGAGGCTATAGCGGCTGCTTTGAATTTGGAGAAAGAGGGCTATATCGCATTTATCGCCGATATTTACGGCGAGGGAAATTATCCTGCGGATCATGCTGCTGCGGCAAAGATCGCGGGAAAATACAAGTCGGATTATAAAGTCTATCAGCATCGGATTTTACTGGCGTTGGAACAATTGAAAAAGGCGGGCGCCGATTCTGATCGAATGGCCGTTATCGGTTACTGTTTTGGTGGTACAGGCGCTTTGGAGGCAGCCCGGGCGAATCTACCTGTAACAAGCGTAATTTCCATTCACGGAGGTTTGGCAAAATCGCCCGAAAGGAAAAATGGAATTTTGAATCCGAAGATTTTGGTACAACATCCGGCTGATGATGAAACCGTTTCTAAAGAAGATTACGAAAAACTGGTTGATGAAATGAATGACGGAAATGCCGATTGGCAAATTATTACTTACGCTCATTCCAAACATACTTTTACCAATCCTGAATCCCCCGACTATAACGAAATAATGGCCAAAAGAGCTTGGCAACATACGTTGTTATTTCTGTCGGAACTACTCCAATAAAGAAAGGGCAATCTTCTCGTCTCATCAAAGATCCTTTTTGACATTTTCCTTCCTCTGTAGAAAGGAAAGAGTAAATATTTTTCGTAAATTTGTCCAAAACTCAATTTTATGGTAAAAGCAATCTTTTTTGATATAGACGGAACATTGATCAGTTTTAAGACCCAGACGATGCCGGAGTCTACGAAAAACGCAATCAAACAACTTCATAAAACAGGAATGAAGCTTTTCATTGCAACCGGAAGACATTTTTCTGCCATACAAAGCATCCTGAATGTCGAATTTGACGGATATATTACATTAAACGGATGCTATTGTCTTCAAGGAACCGAGAATGTTATATTCAAAAAAAGCATTCATCGCGATGACATATCCCATTTCATCGATTATTTGGAAAATGAGTGGTCGTTTCCGTGTCTGTTTGTCGAAGAACATTCCTTGTCGGTAAACTATATCGATGGGGAAATGAAGTTCCTGATGGATTTATTGAAAGAGGATACTCTTCCACATCATTCTCCCGGTTATTACCGTGATAAGGAATTGTTTCAATTAACAGCTTTTTTCAAGGACGACATGAGCGAGGAGATCATGAGTCGTTTGCCCAATAGTACGTATATGCGTTGGTATCCCACTTTTGCAGATATTATTTGTAAAGGGATCGACAAAGGAGTCGGAATCGATAAGATCTGTGAATATTATGGTTTTTCGGCATCCGAGACAATGGCTTTTGGCGATGGAGGCAATGATATTGCCATGTTGCAACATGCCGGCATCGGCATCGCCATGGGCAATGCCAACGACGTGGTTAAACAAGCGGCCGATTATGTCACCGATTCGGTCGATGACGACGGTATATTAAACGCTTTAAAACATTTCGAGATACTCCCATAAGGAAATGGTATGAGAGTACACGGTTTCTTAATTTCTAAGACAGAACATCTACAACATCGGGCATACAGGACTTTTTTCATAATCAATAGACGATTGTTACGAAAATGTTTTCTTTTTGTTACGTTTTTGTTTATTTTTGTGCAGGATTTGCCGAAGCTATCTGCTAAAATTGAAAGAGTGTGCTGACTAGCTTGCGGCTTGGTTCTATTCAACAGTTATCGTTTAATTCAATTTGTCATTTTGTATCATCTTTTCAGTATAAAAATAAAAGGTAATGAATAATTCGTTTTTGAATCGATTTACGCCTAAAGAACCGAAGTTTTTTCCGTTACTCGAGGGTATGGCCGATACATTAGTAATTGCTTCCGATTTAATTTTAGAATGTGTTCAAAACAACGACCATGCAGAACGGGTCGAACTTTTCAAGAAAATAAAAGAACAGGAAAGGAAATGTGATAAATTATCAAATAAGATATTCGATGAGTTGAATGCCACTTTTATTACCCCTTTTGACCGGGAAGACATCCAGCATTTAGCCAATCGTTTGGACGATGTGACCGATGGAATCAACAGTTCGGCAAAGCGGATAGCGCTGTATAATCCGAAAGAAATGCCTCCGGAATCGGTAGAAATGGCCAAGTTGATTAAGGAATCGGCATTAGCCGTTTCGAAAGCAGTCGACCAATTGCATGTGCTGAAGAAAAGCCCCACAAAAATAAAAAAATATTGCGCAGAGTTGCATGAGTTGGAAAACAAAGCAGACGACGTGTATGATCAATTCATTATAAAACTTTTCGAAACGGAAGAGGATGCCATTGAGGTGGTAAAGTTGAAAGAAATTATGTATGAATTGGAAAAGACAACAGATGGAGCCGAATTAGTCGGTAAAATTATAAAAACCATTATTGTTAAGTACGCTTAATCTCAAAAAGCAAATGAGCCTTTTACTCACTATTATTGTTTTAGCACTCTTATTCGATTTCATAAATGGTTTTCACGATGCGGCTAATTCTATAGCGACTATTGTTTCGACAAAAGTGTTAACCCCTTTTCAAGCGGTTATATGGGCTGCATTCTTTAATTTCGTCGCATTCTTTATTGCCAAATACATCATTGGCGATTTTGGGATTGCCAACACCGTCGCCAAAACCGTTTTTCCCGAGTTCATTACTTTACCGGTCATTCTTTCGGGCATTATAGCTGCTATTATTTGGAATTTATTGACATGGTGGTTGGGCATCCCGTCTTCCTCTTCCCATACGCTTATCGGAGGTTTTGCCGGAGCGGCTATTATGGCCGGCGGCTTTAGTTCAATACATAGTGCAATCATTTTAATGATTGCCGCTTTCATTTTATTGGCGCCTTTAATCGGAATGTCGGTCGCTTTTGTTCTTACGCTACTCACGCTTCAGATTTGCAAGAAAATGAATCCGCATAAAGCGAATAATTGGTTCAAACATTTGCAATTGGTTTCATCCGCACTTTTTAGTATCGGGCATGGGTTGAATGATTCGCAAAAAGTGATGGGGATCATTGGCGCCGCGGTGATTACTGCGGGAGCATCGGGGATCTTTGATTCGATGCCCGCATCGTTGGAATGGATGGGCTTAGAGCGAATCGATAATCTGAATCATATGCCGGCATGGATTCCCGTGTCTTGTTTTACGGTTATTGGGTTAGGAACGATGTCCGGCGGATGGAAAATTGTAAAAACAATGGGTACCCGTATCACCAAAGTCACTCCTTTGGAAGGAGTTGTTGCCGAAACAGCCGGTGCGCTTACTCTCTATTTGACCGAATACCTTAAAGTGCCTGTGAGCACCACTCACACTATTGCGGGAGCTATTATTGGCGTTGGAGCCACTAAGCGCCTTTCAGCCGTCCGATGGGGCATAACCCGACAGCTTATTTTAGCATGGATCCTAACGATTCCCGTGAGTGCGGCATTAGGCGCTGCGATTTATTCCATTCTCAGTTCTCATATTCCATCTTAATCGAATGTTTCGGATATCTTTTCAATATTGAGGCTGCGAGCCATCGCGTCGAAAATCTCTTTATAAGTTCCGTTCAATCGATAAATTTGTTCATGCGTTCCCGATTCGACGATCCGTCCGTTTTTCATCACATAAATCATGTCGACATCGATAATCTGAGAAATGCTGTGGGAGATCGTTATCACCGTTCGGTCTTTCTTTATGGCATCGATACTGTTTTTTATTTGTTCGGTAGAAATAGCGTCTAAACTTGCGGTGGGTTCATCGAGGAAGATGATAGGAGGGTTTTTCAAAAACATCCGGGCAATGGCGATTTTTTGCTGTTGTCCGCCCGATAGCAACATGGCCGGACTATCATATCCCTTCGAGAGACTCATGATTTGATCGTGCAAATAGGCTTTCTTTGCGGCTTGCATGATTTCGTCGTGAGTAGCGTCGGGTTTTCCGTAGCGAATGTTTTCCTCGATAGAACCATTGAAAATATGATTTTTCTGCAAAACCAAGCCTATATGGTCCCGCAGAAATTCGGTGTCGTAATTTTGCAGCGATACACCATCGAGTAAAATAGTCCCCGAATCGGGCTGGTAAAACTTATCCAATAAATTGATTAAGGTGCTTTTTCCTGCTCCCGATAGTCCCACTAAGGCCGTGCTTTTTCCCGGAAAAATACGCATATTGATATTGAATAAGGTTGCTTCCTTATTATCCGGATAGGTAAAAGAAACGTCCCTTAACTCGAATTTGCCGGAGACTTTAGGTGACTGATAATCTCCTGTAGCTTCCGTTTCGTGTTCCGCATTGAGCACGTTGAAAAAGCTTTCGGAATAAATCAGGGCATCGTTCATTTGATCATAAATGCGGTGGAGCTGACGGATGGGAGCCGAAACATTATTAAACAGCATAATATGAAACATGATGGCACCGATTGTCATTTGTCCGGTAAGCACTAAATAAGCCGTAAGAATGATGATGATGACGATTCCGATCTGTTCCACGAAACTTTTTACTCCATCAAATAAAAAACTGATGCTTCGGATTCGCATTTGCGTATCGGTCAGGTTATTCTGTAACATCAACTGCTTCTTTGCTTCGATATCTTCGCGAACGAACGATTTTATCACCGTGATGGATTCGAGAATACTTAAGATGCCTTGACTTTTGTTTTCACGGAGTTCTTGTATTTGCCGTCGGGCGCCGCTCATTCTCTTTGCTTGCCGGATGCTGATAAAGAAATAAACCGGCATAATACACAAACCGACCATTCCTACATAAAAATTAGCATTAAACATCATCACCAAGGCGACGAGGGCATTCGCAAAAAGAGGAAGGATGTCGATAAAAAAGTTTTGTACCAATCGGGTGAGGTTTTCCACTCCGCGATCGATTCGCGTTTGCAGTTTTCCCGGCTGATTTCCTTCAGAAGTAAAAAAAGCCATTTTAAAAGTCAATACTTTTTCGATGACCGTTTGCGCAAGATCTTTCGAAATAAAGATGCGCAGTTTTTCGCCATAATATTTTTGTCCGAATTGGATGAAGGCGTTCACGATTTCTTTCATGATAAGGATGAGGCTGATGGTGACGAGGATCGACAATCCCTCTTTCAGTCCTTTATGCTGTTCGAGTAAAATGGCGATTTGGTCGACCGTATATCGTAAGACGAAAGCATTTACTTGAGCGGTAAAAGACCCTATGGCGGTCAAAACCAATGTGAAAAATACTAGCCAATGATAGGGTTTAACATAAGGGCGGAGTTGCTTGAATAGTTGCCACAAAGTCATTTTATTCTCTATTTTTATTATACTTATCGCAGTTTTGGTAATAAGATTCAAAGATAATCATTTTAGTCAGATGATAAACCGCGGCCATACATTCGTCCCATTGGGATCGATGTTCTTTATCGGATTGTTCAGATTCTGTTCTGTTACAATCTCTTCAAATAATTGGATATCCGATAAAGAAAACGTACCTTTGCAAGATAAAAATAAAGGCAACTATGGCGGAAAAGGAAACAAAAAAAACAGACAAATGCGCCGACCTGACCGATCGGAAAGAAGGCGCTTATAAAGAACCGAAAAGGCTTTCGAAAATGGGTGAATGGAGAAGGAAGCATCCTAATGGAATCATTGAGATCATCGATATGGATGCCGTGATGGAGTAAAGCGATGCGATATTTAATTGATACGAATATCTTGCTTTTTTATGCGTCCGATGATTTCGACTCCTTAACGTCGGATGTATTGCAAATCCTGGACGATTATGAGAATCGCATCTATGTCAGTTCCGAGAGTGTAAAGGAAGCAATACACCTTTTTCAGAACAACAGGATTAAAACAAAGAAATGGAAATCTGCTCGGGATATCTTCAGTTTTATTGAAAACGATTGGGGGATCACGATTGATTACATTCAGAAAGAGCATCTGTATACTTTTGCCGGTCTGGAAACCGTTTCCGGCCATAACGATCCAGCCGACCGCCTGATCATCGCCCAGGCTATTACCGAAAAAATGCCACTCATCAGCAGCGACCATAAATTCGAACTATACCGAGAATATCATCTTGATTTTATTTACAATAAACGGTGAAATAGAGACGAGAGCTATTTGGAGACTTTTTTCCAGTTCTCTGCGGAACCGCCTAATTATTAACTTTAGTGATATATTTGAAAAAACTTTTGTAGAAAGGATTCCAGTGCAGTTATAAATTTCTTCGATATCTATATAGAAAAAATCGATTGAACATTTTTTCATTTTCTTTTGGTTTATTCAGAAGTACCATTTATATTTGCGCCATACCAATAGATTTACTGCTTAAATACAACAGAAAAATCTAAATAGTATGTAAAATTCATAACGGATGGATAAAAGTATTCAACATAATTCCAATTGCACCTCCTTGTTAAAACAAGTTAAAATAATGGGGGGGGTATTTTACATTAATTAACTATCTATTATCCGGTTTAGTCTTTCCTTGTATAGTACGTTTCTCTGCACGTACATATTTTTTATCTTACAATTTTTGTTTTTCTCCTGGCGAACGCTTCGTAAAGAGTCGTTGTATTTCCTGTGTTTTATCAGAGCGCTCCGGAAGTCTTCCTGAAGTTCAGGAACTTTTGCGTTTTGTGACGAAAGGGAGCGGGAACATTTTTCTCCTTTCCGTAGAGCCACGTAAGACTACGGGACATTCATCTTCTCTTGCTTTTCGCTCCTGGGGAGTGCGAGGCATTCATTTTCTCTTCCGTGCCTCTACGCGGGTGAGCGGGAGTTTCTTCGTCCTTTCCGATAACGGGGGAAAGGCTACGCGAAGCTTTTATCAAGAAAGTTTTATTGTTACATCCTATAAATTTTTTAGATATGTTGAGAATATCATTCGGTAAATTATCGACCAAAGGGTTGGGTGATTTTGCCCGGCATGTGTTAACTGCGCTCGGTTTACGAAAGGAAACCATTTTGAAGGACAGTCCGCTAGTGACGGATTTGGAAGAGAAGAACGGCCGCTATACGAAGGTCGTAATCAAGAAAATATACAGTGATTTGGGTGATGCCGTGGGTGAAGCGGATTTATTACGTGACCGTCTTTACCGAGGGGTGCGGCGAATCCTGAACGGATTGCTCCCGTTTAAAGGTACGGCGAAGGGTAAAGCTGCCGCAACCTTATTGGCTGTTTTTGAGGAAGTCGGAGATATCGAGGGGTTGAGTTACGGAGATGAGAATACGGTATTGGATAAACTGGTTGAAAAACTCTCCTCGGAAGAGAACACTGCCTTGATTGCCGAAGTGGGAATAACGGACGAAGTGGCTGCTATGAAAAAAGCGCAGGAGGATTTCAAGACGTTGAAAGACGTGCAGGCGGATGCCGACTCTTCTCTTCGCCAGATGTCGTCGGCATCAAGTATCCGGCATGAGTTGGAAGATTCGTTAAGGAATATTTTCGCCTATATTTCGGGTATGCGCAATGTTGGAGAATGGAGCGATCTGTATTATGATTTGAATCAATTGATCAAAGAGGCCAATCAATCGAATCGCGAGAACAAAGATGAAAAAGACGAAAAATTGCCTGATAAATGATACTGTTTTAGAACATCGTTCAAGATAAACTAAAAATGAAAAACAAAAATAGAAAATTTCAGCTCTCTACGATGATGTTCCTACAATATTTTATTCAGGGTTCATGGTATGTGACGATGGGAACTTATCTGGGACAAACGCTTCATTTTACCGGAGTGCAAATCGGACTGGCGTATAGTACAGCGGCAATTGCAGCCATTGTTTCCCCGGTAATTGTTGGAATGATTGCCGACAGGTTTTTCTCGGCAAATAGGGTTTTGTCCTTTTTGAATATTATGGGTGCTTTGTTATTAGTCTGGCTGACTCAAATTCGTGATTTTTCAATCTTTTTTCCCGTATTGTTACTGTATACAATATGTTTCATGCCGACGATGTCGTTATGTAATTCCATTTCGTTCGATAATCTGGCGGAACCCTCAAAAGAATTTTCACGGATTCGTTTATTTGGTTCGTTCGGATGGATTATTGCAGGACTGGCAATCAGTTCAGCCGATCTTGAAGCATTGTCAACTCCTTTCCTCATTGCTGCCGTAGTCTCGCTTTTAGGAGGTTTATATGCTTTGGTATTGCCTTATAAAGCACCGGCAAAAACTGCAGAGAGAGCCAGCATTGGTCAAATACTCGGATTTGATGCCTTTAAACTCACTAAGGAGAAAACTTTTCTCGTATTGTTGATCTTTTCTGCATTAGCATGTATTCCGTTGGCATTCTATGATTCGTTCACCAATCTTTTCATCACTCATGAAGGCATCGATAATGCTGCTGCGGCGATGAGTCTTGGGCAAATTGCGGAAGTGATTTTTTTGTTTACTTTCCCTTTCTTTTTTGCCAAATTGCGATATAAGGGAAGTATTGTAGCGGCTATAGCTGCATGGGTGTTGATGTATGGATTCTTTGCTTTGGGAGCCAAAACAGGACACACGACATTTCTGTATTCAGTATTGCCCTTGCATGGTTTCTGTTTTACTTTTCTATTTGTGACCGGGCAACTTTACGTTGATGAAAAGGCCCCTTCTTCCTTGCGAAATTCAGCGCAAGGACTCATCGCCTTTGCAACTTACGGAGTAGGAAAGTATTTAGGGACGCTTACCGCCGGAAATGTGGTAGACCGATTTACGGTTGAAGGTAATTATAACTGGGTCTCTATTTGGATGGTACCGTTTGGTATGGCGGTTATTATATTAATAGGATTTATATTGTTTTTTAAACAAAAAAGAAGTTGAGAATTTATTTATAAACCAAATCTTAAATTACTTGTGCGTATTTTTAAATCATTAAACATGAACAAAAAATTAATTTTAAAACAAATGAAGACCAAAATAAGGCCAAGATTCGGGAGGATCTTGTTATCCTTGTTTTTTGTATTAAGTACGGTTGCTGTTATGGCTCAAAAAACAGTAACGGGGAGTGTGAGTGATGAAAGCGGGCAGCCTTTAATAGGAGTGAATGTAATAGTTAAAGATGCCGCCACGATTGGTACTATGACGGGAAATGATGGAAAATACTCTTTAGAGGTGCCTAATGAAAATTCCGTTCTTGTTTTTTCCTATATCGGTTACATAACCAAAGAAGTGAAAGTGGAATCACAAACAGTGATTAATCAGACTTTAGCGGAAGAGACAAGATTGATTGATGAAATAGTCGTTGTCGGGTATGGTGTACAGAAAAAGGTGACCGTAACAGGTGCTGTGGCAAGTGTTGCAGGTGATGAACTTAAGGTATCTCCAACTACTAACCTGTCCAATGCCATGGTGGGTCGGATGCCCGGGGTAATCGGTTTTCAACGTGCAGATGAACCCGGAGGGGGTGGAACTACCATTCGTATCCGGGGTACGAACTCACTTGGGTTTAAAGATCCATTAATTGTAGTCGACGGAGTGCCCGGACGTGCAGGAGGTTTGAATCGTATCAACCCGAATGAAATTGAATCCATGTCTGTATTGAAGGATGCTTCAGCGGCTATCTATGGGTCGCGCGCTGCCAATGGGGTTATCCTGATCACAACTAAAAGAGGTAAAGAAGGAAAGCCCACAATTACGTATACCGGTAATATGGGATTCTCGCAACCCACACGTATACCTGAGCTGGCCAATGCTTTTGAGTATGCCACGATGGTCAATGAAATTGATAAATATTCGGGGCGTGAACCCCGTTATTCTCAGGAAGACTTGAGATTATGGCAGGACGGATCAGACCCATGGGGACATCCGGACACAGACTGGTATAGAGAAACAATTAAAAATGTATCTCCCATGTATCGCCATGATGTGAGTATAACCGGAGGAAGCGACCGATACAAGTTCTACGTCAGTCTGGCCGCTAACGGAGAAGATGGCGTTTATAAGAATTCGGCGAATCGCTACGATCAGTACAGTACACGTGTCAATCTGGATATGAAAGTAAACGATTACCTGGATATGTCTTATGGTAGCGTGAATCGACTGCAGGTAACCAATTATCCGGCACGTGGAGCAGCGGATATCTTCAGTTCCATGGTGCGTAGTAAACCCATCTTGCCGGCATATTGGCCTACCGGAGAGCCGGGCCCGGACATCGAATACGGAGATAACCCGGTAGTGCGGGCCACTCCGGCAACCGGAAAAGATCTTTATAAAGCCTATTTCATCCAGAACACATTGAGGGCGACTTTTAAAGTTCCGGGAGTTGAAGGATTATCGCTTGTAGGAACCGCGTCGTATGACCAGTATTTCAATAACCGGCGTCGTTTTGAAACCCCGTTTACCCTCTATACCTGGGATGGTAACCCGGAACATACGTTGACACCTTCATTAAAGGGGGTTTCTCAACCGCAGTTGGAAGAGAGAAGAGAAGAGCAAACCGACTGGATGACCAACCTGGTGGCCAACTACGACCGTTCTTTTGGAGACCATAATTTGGGTGCTACCCTTGGTCTTGAAGCACAGAAAAATCAGTGGCGGATGGTAAGGGCAACCCGTAAATACTTTATTTCGGATGCCCTGGATGAAATCAATAACGGTTCTGTAACCGATATGGAAACAGAAGGCCATTCCTGGACGGAGAGTCGTATCAACTACTTTGGACGTCTGAATTATAACTATCTCGAAAAATACCTGCTTGAATTTGTATTCCGTTACGACGGCTCTTACCGTTTCCCGAAAGACAAACGCTATGGTTTCTTCCCCGGAGTATCTGCTGCATGGCGTGCCTCCGAAGAAGATTTCTGGAAGGAAAATCTCAGTTTTATCAATTATTTTAAACTGCGTGGTTCTATCTCCCAGACCGGTAGTGATTATCTGGTAGATAATGACGGAAATATCGACAGAACCATTCAATATCTGAACACGTATGGTTTCGGTACTGAATATCTGTTCGGTACAACATTCCAGAAGACATTGTATCCCACACGTACTCCTAATCCCAATATTACCTGGGAAGTAGGAACTACGTATGACCTTGGTCTCGAATTCAAATTCCTGGATAATAGACTAAGTCTGGAAACCGACCTTTTCTACCATAAGCGTACCAATATGTTGATTTACAGAAATGCGTCATTACCACAGATCTCGGGTATTACCCTTCCCAGGGAAAATATAGGTAAAATGGAGAACAGGGGTATAGAAGGTTTAGTTACCTGGGCGGATAGGACAGGCAAATTGGATTATGATGTTTCCTTCAATATGACCTATGCAAACAATAAACTGGTATTCTGGGATGAAACACCCGGTATACCTGATTATCAGAAAAGAACCGGAAAACCGGTAAATACCGAATTATGGTATATCGCAGACGGCGTATTCAACACAAAGGAGGAGTTGGATAGCTATCCACACTGGGCCAATGCCCGTACTGGGGATATTAAATTTGTGGACGTAAATGGTGATAAGAAAATTGATGCGGATGACCGTGTCCGTTCAGACAAAAACTCCGAGCCGACTTTTGTATTCGGTATTACTTTAGGACTTCGCTGGAATAATTTTGATTTGAGAGCTTTATTTCAGGGAGCAACAGGCGGTATTACCTATATCTGGCGTGAAAGGGCCGGAGAAGCCGGAAACTACTATAAGTTTATGTATGAAAACCGTTGGACCGAAGAAAACCCCATGGTGGAACATCCGCGTGCTTATAATCGAGAAAATGAATATTGGGCCAAAGAGGGAACAGACCAGAAGAACACTTACTACCAGTTCAAAACGGATTATCTCCGACTAAAGAATATGGAACTCGGATATACGTTTAATTTCCCAGCTATCCGGAATATAGGAATTCAAGACTTGCGTATGTACGTAAACGGGACGAATTTATTTACAATAGACAATGTCAAGGTACAGGATCCGGAAGCCAATGCTACCGGAAGGGAATACCCACAGCGCCGTATCTGGAATGCCGGTGTATCTATAACATTCTAAAATTAAGAATTATGAAAAATATAAAACAACTAACAGCCGTAATCGTTGTGGGTTTCACGATCATCCTTAATTCCTGCTCGGATTTTATGGATATCGTTCCTTCTACTTCTTATACGGAAGAGATGGTTTTTACGGATGCCGCCCTGACCCAAGCTTTCGTAAATGATTTATACAATAACATACATCCGGGTGCACAAGAACATTCCTTGGACGGATTAACCGACGATGCTTACTTTACCCATAACTATGGGCAAAAAGATATTGTTGAAGCTGTTTCTATTTCACAGAGTAACCTTCAATGGTATGATAATGATAACAATCCGTTTAAATGGCAAAAAAGATATAGTGGTATCCGCTATGCCAATATTATCATCAATAATATTGACAATGTACCCGAAAAGATCGGATATAACCTGGAGCGTATGAAGGGTGAAGCCTATTATATGCGTGCGCATATGTATCACGAACTTATACGCGGCTTCGGAGGAGTGCCCATTGTTACGGAAGACTTCTCCCTTGATCAGGTAGAGGAAATGAAAAAGCCGCGTAATACCATGCGTGAATGTCTGGAATTTATTGTAAGCGACTTGGAAAAAGCCGAAGAATATCTTCCGGAAACCGTCGGTTCCGCAGAATGGGGGAGGGTAACCAAGTATGTGGCAACCGGATTAAAAGCCCGTATTTTACTGCATGTGGCCAGTCCGTTGTATGCCGATCGCACGGTAAATACCCTGGTTGTTAATCAATTCGATGGTGATCGTATGGCTACTTATCGTGCTGCCAAAGAGGCTGCAATTAAAGTAATCGAGGATGGTCCATTCAAACTGATCGATTGCAGGGGAGGGCTCAATACCGAAAGAGCGGAAAAATTCAAAGCTATTATGACGGATGTGCAAAACAGTGAGCAAATGTTTGTCCGTAATTACCATACATCTATTGGTGCTGAGAATAGTATGGGGAAATGGCATGGTCCCAATGGTTATCATAACTGGGCAGGAACTACACCCACCCAGGACTTGGTAATGGCGTTTGAATTCGAGGATGGTACTATGCCGGAAGGGATGACTAAACCTGGGGAATCCCGGAAAGGAAATCCCTATAATGGTCGCGAACCTCGTTTTTATGCCACTGTGGCTACTGACGGAAATACATGGGGACGTCCGCGTCCGGCAGATGCTGCTACCTTAGATCCTACCCCTCTGGGACGCCTGCAGGCCGGCAAATATGAAGTAACAAACGGTGATGTGGAAATTGAATACCGGGATGGTGTTGTCCGCCGTTCGATGTGGGGAGTGGATACCCGTCAGGGTCCTATCGAGGACTGGAATGGCTCATGGACAGGTTATTATGAGAAAAAACTTATTGATACATCTGTCGATGCTCAGTATTTCAGGCAAACCGTCCCCCATGTTTTTATGCGTTTGGCTGAAATGTACTTGATTGCAGCAGAAGCGTGTGTGGAATTGAATGAATTGGAAGAAGCCGCAAAATGGATGGATATTTTGCGTGGACGTATAGAGTTGAAAGATACCAGGTCTGCTCTTGCAGCCCGTGGTAAACAATTTAATCAGGTCGATATGCGTGAATTTGTACGGCAGCAACGTCGCGTTGAATTTGCCTATGAACAGCACCGGTATTTTGATGTCCGTCGCTGGATGACCGCGCCGGAGGCTGGCAATAAACCTTTAACGGGTATTATTGTAGAGGGTATCTTAAAACCGGGTAAGACATCCATGAAACCCTATATTCACAACGAAGAGATATACGATTATTACTATTATGTAAATGATCTTTCCAGTCGCGAGAATAGGAAATGGCTTGACAAGATGTATTTTGCTCCCATCCATCAGGATGAAATTCGTCGTAATCCCAATTTGGTTCAAAATCCGGGATACGGGGAATGATAAACGGCGAGACTGTCCGGAAAATAGAATATGATTCAAAGTTTCCGGATAGTCTAATAAATAATAATATTGGATATTATGAAGCATAGAAAACTAAAAATGGGTATGGTTGGCGGCGGAAACGACGCCTTTATCGGGGCAATTCACCGTGGGGCGGCAG
>ENA-UOOK01002556-UOOK01002556.1-fermentation-metagenome-genome-assembly--contig:-NODE-2556-length-22123-cov-5.037928_pt1 | contig 22123 bp, 9 predicted proteins | sample MGYA00245777_ERZ724023 | MGnify/ENA primary metagenome ERZ724023 (study PRJEB28704, sample SAMN03018312) | fermentation metagenome | biome: anthropogenic terrestrial biome; feature: soil; material...
ATTGCTGTACCAGATGTAACATTAATTGCTGTTCCATTAGTTAAATGAGCAAGGCCCTTTAGCTGTTCTGCATTGGTTATTACATAATCAGTGCCAGCATCCCCGGTATACCAACTTATATCATAATCTATTTCTTCCATTGTTACGGATATATTTGATTTTATTGCTGAATCCGTTGATATATTTATAGCTGTCCCTGTTGTAGCTATACTTTCACTATATGTACCTACATCAGGCAATTCTGCTTGTCCCGTTTCCAAACGGGTACCATAAGCAAATGAAGCATTTTGAAATACAAATGCTACGCACAAAATTAGTGCTATCATTCTTTTAAACGAATGCTTATTCATTTTATACCTCCCCTTAAAAATAATGTAAAACATGACTAACTAATATTAATAAAATTCTGTACTTTTACGAATATTAGTTGTGAATAACTAAATTCACCTCCATTCTGCAACTCTCTACAGAATATAAAACACCTGCATTTTCAAAACGAAAAATACAGGTGTGACATTTTTATTAAGGGTCATTATATCATTAAAAAATCCTGTATATTATTTTTCGTCGGAAAATAACATTACCAAGTTATTTAGCACGTATCCTGACTAAGCTTCATCGCTTGTCCCGCCTTCCCGCTTCAGCAGTGGCATAATGGGATTCGCTCGGCAACACAGTAACCCGATTGTCCGGGATTCTCACCCGGTTCCGTTGCTTAAATAAATTATAATTCTATAAATTTTTTCACTATTCCTTCTGCTTCCTGTGCAGAAACATCAGCTTTAGGCATAATCATATTTGCCGTTCCTTCGGTGATTATACTCTTTGCAAATGCCCATGACATGGCATCCTCAGCCCAAGGTGATATATTATCCGAGTCTGAATGATTGCCCAAATTAACTGTCTTACTCACATCCATACCCGCTCCTTTTGCATAGCGGTATAACATGGTAACAAGCTGCTCACGATTTACACCGAGGGCTCTGCCGGTTCCGTCGCTGATACCCACCGTCACAGCCCAATTCATGGGGCTATCCTCGGTATAGACATCAACCCCAAGTACACCGCGCCTCAAAATTGCCGCAAAGTCCTCCCGTGAAACAGCAGAATTCTGTGAGGTAATCGCATCCGAATAACTTATCTTAATTTTGATGCTGTCCGTATCCGTGGGAGCATCTCCCGCGTATTCCGAAAATGCACAGTTCAGCTCAATTATTGTACCCTCCTCTACAGGCATTGGGGCTCTTGGCTTATATGTCCTGCCATTGCTTGTATATGTAAGAATTGCCCAATAGTTTTCCTGCATTGCCTCCAAGCTTATATCCTTTACCGATGAAGGAACCGTATATGTATAGTTGATAACCTCTTTGTCAAATGCCGGAGACAGCTCTCCGAAATTTTTGTAAAAACGAAGTCCTGTTATTTCAGCGCTTTGCTTTTCCCAGTCACAGCCTATATCGGCACCTACCTGGCATGTATTCTGCCATCTTATGAAGTCTCCGTCCTCCACCTTGAAATCCGCCGTGCTGCTGTTGACATACCAGTTATTATGGGTAATCATCCAGCCGGAACCGGCTCCCGAATCAAATTCTCCGAAGGAATCGATCAGCGTGCCGTCCGACAGCTTGAAATTCTTAATGGTGGAAAGATAAAATGCATTATCAACAAATCCTGTGTTTGAATATCCTATACCTAAGGCATCAAGAAGTCTCAGCGTAACAACCGCAATATTGTCCCCCCTCTTAAAAGGAACCTGTGTTGGTGAAATAATAACCCCAAGAGGAGTTTTAAAATCCGCATCCTCCAAGCGCACGCCGTAATCCTCAAAGCTTATAACCGCATATCCGTCTGTTTCATCTTCCGCAAGGTCAAATTTCAATCCTTTGTCGGAATAAAAGCTTTTGATGTGGGTTTTATCCGCCCCTACTGCCGTGTCATCGATAGCTGTCTGTACCGCCTGCGTCACTGAGGGTACCTCAGCCGGCTGCGAAAGCTTTATTGTAATGTCCGGCAGCAGAATGTCCTTCATTTTCAGGCTTGCCGCATTGAAGTTTGCGGGTACTCCCACATCCGTAAGTGCCCTGTGGGCTCCGTAAGCGGATCCCATTGATGTAAGGGAAAGCTTGCCCGAGGTCAGTGTAACGGAATCCGATTCGGTTTTGGGAATTTCTATTTGGAACATATTGGTGTCAGGCTCAATAATGTTGTATTGTGTTCCCTTGCTTGCATATCTTTCTCCCCCAAATTCATAGGAGATGTTTGCGGTATTGGGGAAACCCGGATTGTAAATTCCCGCAAATTTAGGTATGGGCATGTACAAGCCTTTTAATTTCACGGACACAGTGTCTCCCGGATAGATCTCATCTCGTCCTTCAACATTGTTATAAATAACTGCGGTTAGCTTGGAACCGCGAACCACATAGTAATCTGTTAATCCGTTTGATTCGATGCGTACAATGTTATTGCCGGGAACTACGGGAACATCAAAGCGTCCGTCTGAGCCCGGAACATGCTGCCACTGGCTCATCTTTCCATCCGAAAGGGATGCCGCATTGACACTGACCTTGCTGCCTGATGGCTCAATTGTTATCGCTCCCGCATCTCCTGAGAAATAGCAGGTATTATACTCGGAATCCCAGTTGACACCTGATATGTCACTGTATTTATCACCCACGGTTACTATAAATACGCCTGTTCGCAGAGGATCAGTGGCACCATGAAATCCCTCGGGTTTTACTATGGACTTGGTTTGTACGTCATCACTCACATTCAATGCATCGTAGCTCACCTCAACAATGGCTGTGCCTTCCTTCTTTGCTGTAACCCAAGCCCAATTTCCGCCTGCATTGCCGCCGTCAGCCGTATCAATTGATATTACATCGCTGCCGGAAACTATATTGTAATGGAAGTCCGGCTCAATCATAATATTATCTGTTATAGTCTGTACTATCTGCCAGGCGGCACGGTAAGCACGCACCTTGTACTGCTCTCCCACCTTTAAAGCAAGCTTGTTTCTCTCATTTATATTCAACAGCAGGCTGCTTTCGCCATACGCCTTGCCTCCGGATGTATCCAGCTCTTTCGGCGACTGGGACGGATCAAAGCTCACCTTGAGCCTGTCCTCCGAAACATTATTGACAAAGCCTGCCTTCGTCCTCATGCCTTCCATGGAAACACGGTATGTAATATCACTGCTGCGGGATATATTAAATACATGATCCACAGTACCGTCATTCAACGGAACAGTTTTAACACTGTCTATGCGCTCGGCGTTGTAATTGAGCACCTGAGTATAAAGAACCGCCTCTGCGTTTTTTGGGGTATTTATGGTAAAGGTTGATGTTTCTTTAAGCCCCACGGAAAGACCGGTCAGGTCTGCGCCTGCTCCGATTGCATAATTTTTCCATATGAAAAGTCCTACATTATGATCCGATGCATAAGCCTTTGAAGGAGTAAACAGGGTATAGTAAAGCAGGGCATTTCCGTTGACATATGCAAGAACAGGATAGCACTCATACCCTGATGCATTTACATAGGGGCTGCCCATTGTTACAACACCGATTTTGTTCATTAATGTAACACTGTAATCTTTGGCAGATGCCTTGGCTCCGTCATATTCGTTTGTAATATATGCCTCTACCAAGCGCAGATAAATTTCAGTATTCTCATTGCTCTGATACCTTGCTCCTCCGGCCTCTGCGGGAAGCCTGAATACACCGCCACCGAGGCTTTTTCCTTTGCTGTCCGAAGCGCGGAAGGAATAGGTTCCCTCCTCAAGGGACATGGTATAAATATCATATTTATCGTCTGTTTTCGTATCTTTTACGAAAGATGTAATGACGCTTTTTGGTTCAAATGTGTCGCGGTTATCCGTATCAAATCCCGATGTAGGATAAAATGTCAGTCCTTTATCTCCTGTTACACCCTTGGGAACATAAACCTTAACGGAATATGAATCGTCGGGAATTTCCGCTGCTTCCGCATTCATTGTCATAGGCAGCATAAGCATCATTAATGCCAATATTACGGATAGCATCTTATTTGTTCTTGTTTTTCTCATACTAATTTTCCTCCCTTTTTTGAGTTAATAAAAAAAACGCTCGTATTTTCCCCCAAAAAATACAGGCGTTTATTATTAGAACTAATAAGCCAATTGTATATCCTGTATATTATTTTTCGACGGAAAATAATTCTACCCAATTGTTCAAGCATGTATCCTGACTAAGCATCACAGCTTGCTCCGCCTTCCCGCCTCAGCAGTGGCATAAAGGAGTTCACTCCGCATCACAGTAACCTGATTGTCCGGGAATTTCACCCGGTTCCATATTTTGAACATCATATTAAATTACGAATATTTTTGTTTGTGTAAAAATATTATACTACTAATTGATAAGCTTGTAAATATGTTAAATTTCTAAAATAGACTTGTATCATCAAGGGGACTATATTGTCATTTACCTTGTCCCCCCTGACTATTGTATTTCTATTGCTTCATTGGTTTAATACTTTATAAACTTGTCCCCCGGAACGTTGCAAATACTGCATTTATCCGGTCGGATTTTCTCAATATTACCGCACACGGGACAAAGATAATAGAAAACCTCCTCCGTTTCATCAAGGTTCTCCAACGCTTCCTGATAGAGTCTCGCATGAACCTCTTCGGCTTTCATAGCAAAGGTGAAAGTCATAAGGGCTGCTTTATTTCCTTCCGCTTCCGCCTGTTTCACAAAATCAGGATACATTTCCTTATACTCATGTGTTTCTCCCGCAACGGCATCTTTCAAATTCTCGGCTGTTGAGTGAATTTTACCCGCCACTTCAAAATGCTTCAGAGCATGCAGGGTTTCGGCATCCGAAGCAGCCTTAAACAGTTTAGCTGCATTTGTTTTTCCTTCTTTTTCAGCCTTTTTTGAATAAGCCAAATACTTTCTGTTCGCCTGGGCTTCTCCGGAAAATGCTTCCATTAAATTGTCAAGAGTTGTTTTTTCGTTCGTTTTTTTATCTTCCTTATTTTTACTTAAAGATTCCGACAATTTTTCCGCAGCTTCTTTCGGGAAACCCTCCGGCTGCTTTTGGTCGAGCAACGACCGTAAAAATTCCAAAGCATTATCTCCTTGGGGAAGCATATATCCTGCTTCGCGGATGAGGTCCTCCGCCATAATCTGGTTGGACTTTTCAATTGCCGCAGCCAACCTTCCCGGCAATCCCGCGGCTATATTTTCCTGCTTCGACTTGCTGCGCACAAGGTTATTCAAAGCGCTGATAACTTCTTCGGTTTTAAGCTGCTGCTGCGGATACTCTTCCGGAACCATCGAAATGGCACCGGAAGGACATGCATCGGCACAATCTCCGCAGCCTATGCACTTTGAAACATCAATGATGCTGTTTTCCGTATCTGTTGCTCCGGTTGGACATACATAGAGGCACAAGCAGTCTTTGGTACACAAACGTATATTTCTTACCGCATATTTTTTTGACATTTTCATTACCTCCCTTCAACCTTTTCAAATTTCCAGTTGGGCACCTTGCAGACAGGGCAAACTTCCGGAAGATTTTCTCCTATGTATACAAACCCACAAATTGTACAGACATAAACACCTGTATTTTCGAACATTGCGTCACCTTCTTTTTGATATCGGGTTAAAAGCGAATTCAAAATACGGGTTACCTTTTCACTCCATACCAATGCCCGAAGTGCGCCTCGATCCTTTGCCGCGGCTGATACGGCATTTGCGGCCGCAAAGCCCTCCTCAAGATCCTTTGCAATCAGGTCAAGAAGCTGATCGAAATTCGGAGCTTCGGCAGGTGCCGATACCGATTTATAATAATCGGCAAGTTCCCTAAACATAGCCCCTTCCTCCTGCTTATACTGCTTTTCACACCCTCGCGCAAGATTTGCACAAAGTGCGCTCAACTCCAACGGAGTAAGCTCTTTCATGTCGTCTGACACTTCAACAACGGGTGCAGGCTGTTTAACTTCAGGCGGTGCAGGCTTGCCCTGCTTTTCAAATTCCGACTTTGCAGCTCCGCAGAGTGGGCAAACCCAGTCATCAGGCAAGTCCTCCCACCTTGTGCCCGGTGCAATGCCCGCCTCGGGAATTCCACTTGCTTCGTCATAAATGTAGCCGCAAACAGAACACACATACTTTTCCATACTAATACCTCCTAACTCTTCATTTATATTGAAAGATATCACTAACAGATACCTTTAATATACATCGTCTGATATATTCTGATTTTATTATGTCACAATTTGCAAATACTTGCAAGAAAAAGGGTAAAATACATTGAATGCATTCTTATAAAAACTCATCCACAGTTACAATTTTAGTATAACGTCTCAAGGGGTATTCCCCATCGTGAGGAGCGTCACTGTGGTCCGAGGACATATTTTCTCCCTTGCAGATACGCACCACACCGGTTTTAAAAAGTGTATCGGTAAGAAGCTGTAATTCAGAGGGGTCGCAAAGAAGTCCGACGGTTTGAAGGTAGTTTTTGTAGGGGCGAAGCACAGGCAGCAGCTCTAAATGAGGCAGCGGTCTAACCCATGCATTTCCGAATTGAATGGAGGTGTCCAGAATTTTGTCAGGATATGCAATTAAACTGCAATTATCAGCCTTGAATATTCGGCTGTTCTTATAGATGCCCTCCAATTCCTCCGCGTACAATTTCAGTGCCGTCTGATATTTTATCCCTATTCCTGTCTTCATGGCATGCTTTGCAAGCTGGCGGCTTAGAATCGGCAAAAATCGGCTGCAGAATTCATACACCTTGTCCATGTCATCAGTATCGAGAAAAATCCCCTGGAGGGAGCTGCATAATAATTGTCCCGTATCCGCAATATTTTTTGCAAGACCTTCAAGCCCCTTTTCTGTTATGCCTTGCTCCGTAACATATGCAAAGCTTATTTTGTGACCCCATTCAATAAGCCTTACATTGGGAGGAACGATCCTTCTCAAGGCTGAAACGGCTTCCTTTCCTCCCCATACGACAACTGCATCCGCGGCAGAAATAAGCCTTTCCATATGCTCGATATCCTTCGACGAATAATCAAAAACATAGATGTACTCCGCCAATATCGGTTCCGCTTTTATAAGCTCTGTAAGCAGTCGCACGGATATGCCTCCCTCGGCGGCAGGCAATTTCAAAATATTGATATTTCCTGCAAGCAAGCCCTCTAAAACACTGAATGCAGGCAATCCGTCAACATTTCCCGCAGCAATATGCACCAATACTCCCAAGGGAAGAACCTGTCCCCCGACCATGGAGCCAAGCTCAACCTCAACACGGCGGCGAAGTCTCTCCTCACCAAATGCATTGCGAAAGTCGTCAATATATCTTCTTGCCAATGCCTCATCAATTCCCAACTCACGTATTATATCCATGTATTCCGACACATCCAGCTCTGAGGCAACCTTGCCGCAGGCTGCAATTACCTTTTCCGAACTGAGCCGTTCCTTGCTTAAGGTGTTTAAAATGTATTGCTCAAGCTTCTCCAATACAACATCACATTCTTTTGCCCCGAGGATTTCACCATTTACTAAATTCATAGGGCACCGCCTTTCTTTATATCAAGCAATTCCGATGCGTTTGCAGCACATGTTTTAATATCCGCAAGCCCAACCCTGCCTAAAACCTCAAAATAGGGCGAGGAAATACCGCAGCCGCATTTTTCGCCCGGGTGCATTACCGCCAAATCGTCTGTCATGACGCTTGCAAAGGGCATGCTTGTCATCATCGGCGTAATTAAATTCAACATTCCGGGTACTCCACAGCCCACCGGCTGCATATTCAGATCGCGGATAATAACCCTTGAATATATGGGAACGTGAAAATGGTGGTTAGGACAGTCAAAATATGCAATGGGATGCTCCACGGCACCGAAAAACTCTCTTATTCTGTCGCCTCCGAGCCCCAAGATTTCCCTTGACATTTCATACAGTGTGGGTTTATCAACCTCTTCGGCAAGAAAGCTTTTCCAGCCTCCCGCTAAAAGTATGAGGGATTTTGGATGAAGCTTAAGCTTAATGCCGGAATCAATGAGCTCCCTGAGCAAAAACATGAAATATGCGGGGAAGCCTATGAACCGAACCGGTAACCCCCTCTTTTCATAGCGAAGCAAGGCATCCTTAATACCCTCCATATTTAGAATATATTCTGTTCCCGTATCCTTCAGGGCATATTCCCTGTGAATTCCGGGAGCCGCATATGTAGTTGCATAAGCGGTTTTAACCGCACCGATTTTGTTTCTTTTGGAGGGCTGGTAGCCCAAGACTATGTAATTCGCAGGATGAGGGGATGCTATTTTGTGCGTAAGAAAGGTTCCTAACACCATACCCAAGCCCCTCCATGCCGATGATAAGTCAAGCGCCATTTCGCTTACCCTTCCGCTTGTACCGGACGTAGTGGATTTAAGCATCAGATTCTTTTGCGGAGCCGAATAAAGCGCGTGGTTTTTCAAAAACAGTGTCGGTATAACAGGAATTTTATATATATCATCTATGGTTTCAACATCATTAACAGAAAAGCCCTGCCGAGACAATATCTTTGCATAATCCGGGCAGTTGTTCCTGTGGTGCTCTATATTTTCCAAAATTGCACGATGAAAGAGTTTGTCTGTTTTTTTAAGGCTGTAAATATCTCTCTTGAAGAAAAGCCTGTGTCCGTAATTCATATTGCACCGCCTCTTTTATATATCCATTATATATTTATATTGTAACATTATCATCTTTGTACGTCAACAATCCTGAAAATCATACAATAATTTATCATTTTATATTGTTTAGGGAACCTATTCAAGAATGCTTTTTAACTATAGTGCTTGTACAATTTATTTTGAAAAAGAAGACTGCATATGCTATAATTATCCCAATAAAAAGATATAAATTAAGTTAAGCCATATTTTACATGCTCTGAAAGGAAAGTTATTTATATAACGCTCCCGAAAGGCTGTATGATATTTTAGAAGGAAAAGATGTGGGAACACGATATAGGGAGGAGAAAAGTATGAAAACAACCAAGGATGTTATAATGGATGCAGTTTCCGCAAAAAGCTCTGTTGCTCTTGCGGGAACCGAGGTAAAAAATCGTGCTTTGGCTGCCATGGCTGATGCAATTATTGAAAATTCGGAGAATATCTTAGAGGCAAATGCATTGGATATGAAAGCGGCAAAGGGACATATAAGCGATGTAATGTTAGACCGCCTCGCTCTTTCAAAGGAAAGAATCGAGGGCATGGCAAAGGGTATACGCGAGGTTATGGAGCTGCCGGACCCTGTGAATACAGTGTTGAACAGGATTGAACGCACAAACGGACTTATTATAGAAAAAACCGCGGCACCCTTGGGGGTAATTGCCATAATTTACGAAAGCCGTCCCAATGTAACGGCGGATGCGGCGGCCCTTTCCTTAAAGTCAGGCTCAAGCTGCATTTTGCGCTGCGGAAAGGAAGCGTGGCGAAGCGCATACGCCATTGTCAGCGCAATGCGCAAGGGTCTCTCTTTGTCCGGTCTTCCGGAAACCGCCGTAAATATTGTTGAAGACACAACAAGGAACAGTGCCAACGAGCTTATGACGGCAGCAGGAAAAATAGACCTGCTCATACCAAGAGGAGGCGCTGCATTGATAAAAACATGCATGGACAATGCAACCGTACCCATTATAGAAACGGGAACAGGCATATGCCACATATATGTTGATGCGTCGGCAGATATTGACAAGGCTTTGAACATAGTTGAAAACGCAAAGACCAGCCGTCCCAGCGTATGCAATTCATGCGAGGTATGTCTTGTGCACAGGGACGTTGCCGGAGAGTTTCTTCCAAAGCTTCATACCTGTCTCGTAAACAATCGCATGAGTGAGGGTAAGCCGCCGGTTGAGCTTAGATTGGACGAAATTGCGGCTTCATATATAGAGGGGGTGAAAGCGGGGACACAGGATTTCCATACGGAATTTTTAGACTATATCCTTGCCGTAAAAGTGGTTTCCGACATATCCGAAGCAATTTCACATATAGGACTCCACTCCACTCACCACAGCGATGCCATCATAACGGAAGACAGCAGTGCCGCCGAAGCCTTTACCGCTCAAGTGGACAGTGCCGCAGTCTATGTTAATGCTTCAACCCGTTTTACCGACGGAGGAGAATTCGGTCTCGGATGCGAAATGGGAATTTCCACCCAAAAGCTTCATGCCCGAGGCCCCATGGGTCTGATGGAATTGTGCACCTATAAATATATTATAAAGGGAAACGGACAAATCCGATGAAAATCTGATCTTCGCTAAATTTTAATACCGCTTTGAACATAAAAGCTGCCTCTTACAGAAATTTTTAATTTCTATAAGAGGCAGTTCTGATGTTTATTTCTTTTTCTTAAGGATTATAAATCTGTATATACCTATCAATATGAGCAAGACCGCAGAAACCGCCGCCGCAATGGGAGGTATCATGCTTTTCTGATTGTTGGCTGCGGGAGTCGTCGATGCCTCTTCGGCTTCTTCGGGCTCCTCCGGTTCTTCGGAATTTTCCGGTTCTTCCTCTGCCGGAGGAGGTGTCGTCTCCTCTTCCGGTTTTTCTTCCTGCTCCGTTTCCACGGAAGCAACTTCCCGGTTTCGAGGCTGCTGAGAAATATTGGAATCAGTCGAATTATTTTCTTTTTTAATCTCTGTATTGTTGTCCGCAGGGATTCCATCTGTGCCGGATGTACCTTCCTGATTTCCGTCCGTACTTGTGTCAGTTCCTCCTCCCGTGCCTTCTCCGATACCTGCTCCCGTTCCGTCTCCTATGCCGTCATCGTCTTTTGCTCCTCCGTTTTCTGTATCCTTGTCATCATTCGGGGTTTTATCGTCATCGTCATCATCATCCGGCTCCTTGGCGGGAGGGAACACAATTTTTTCTCCGATATCAGCCGTTACCTCCGCATTGCCTGTTGCCGTAAACTTTCCGGTACCGGTAATATCGAGCATGTTTCCGTCTTCAAATTTAACGGTCAGACTTTTCAAGTAATATTCGGCACTGACGGCACCTTCAACCGTAGGATGATGCAGAATTTCTACCGATACCTCAACTTCATCATCTATATTTGCAGCATATTCTTCTCCGCTTCCGGCACTGCCTATTCTCATAACAGCACCGCTCGGATATCCTGTTATATTGGGTTTAACAGTTACCGTTTCCTGAAGCTCAAATTTGGCTGAAATTATTATGTTGCTATCCGGCATGGTAAATTTATGCTCCGTATCTTCGGCATTATTTTTATCAAATTTGTAAATTTCATTTCCGTCAAGGTCTTCTGCAAGTATACTTTTAAGCTTGTGTTTCTCTGTTTCGGGAACTGCGTTTATATTTACCCTTTGACCGCTTATTTCAAAATACTCCGCTTTATCATCTTCTGTTTCTATAAAGCTTCTGTCGGCTATTCCTACAGAGCCTCCTTCACTGCTCACGGTAATCATGTATACGGGTTCGCCGCTTTTCAGTATAGGGTGTCCTTTTCCGAAGTCCTGAGACCATTTGCTCATTCTGACTCCGCCGCTTCCGTCCGGCATGCCTCCGTCGAGAAGGTATGCAGCCTTGCCCGCTTCGAATTCCCTTGCCGTAAGCTTCGTTGCTCCTTTTCCGTCAAAGGGGTCGGTTATTCCGTCTGTTTCTTCGGAGCCTTCTTGGGCATTATATCTTTTGGCAGATTTAATTCCATAGTAGCAGTTCTCCATTACCGTTTCTTCATTGGCAGTAATTCCTGCGATGCTTCCTTCCCAGTTCTCATTCGACAGGGATTCGCCGTACCAGTAGGAGTTGCTGATATGTGTAGCATTCCCAGCCACGCCGCTTATAGAGCTTGATTCACATTCGGAATAAATATTACCTAAAGAATAGCTGTTTTCAATATACATTTTTGATAAACTTGCTCCACCGGTTCCCGCAATACCACCGGCAGAGTGCTTGCCTCCGATTCCCTTTATACGGATATTTCCCGTATTGACGCAATCCTTTATATTGACAACGCTACCTACGCCATTTTTGGTGGCAACTATACCTGCGGCTAATCCGGATAAAGTAGCATCCGTACTGTTCAGCACGATTTCTGCACCGTTAGTACAGTTCTGTATAGTAACATTGTAAGAATATGCCGCTATACCTGATACCGCAAACGCGGGATAGACTGCACTGGTACTTGTCAATGTAACCCCGGATTCTATGGTGCAATTTTCAATTAATGCAGTTGGCTTGTCAGTAGAACGCATAACCGCTATAATTCCTGCCACGCTGCCGGCACCGTTGATTTCGGTTCCGGATTTTAAGGTGCAGTTTCTTATGGTGCCTCCGTTTGATTCAAAGACGAAACCTGCATTTCCTGATTCAAATGCACCGTGCACTTCACAGCCGCTTATTTCTCCGCCGCTCAAAGTATAGGCTATGGCGGAGCCTATGCCGGATACATTCCCTGCTTCAACCTTAAGGTCTTTTACCGTCCCTGACACACTCTTAAATATTGGAAGCTTTTGATTTTCATTAAAGTATATGGTATTCCCGCCGCCGTCAAACGTATGATTGAATCCGGAGGTTCCGATATACATCCAGTTTGAAGGAAGCTCTATGTCCCTTGTAAGCACAAATGTTGCATTTTCATAGATATCACCGCCGTTTATTATATCTCTCAGTGCTTCCAAGGCTCCTAAGCTGTCTATTTCGTAGGAGCCATTCTCAAGCGGATTTTGCAGATAGTTTTCCTTCCATTCGGCTGTCAATGTCATGCTTTGGGTTACAGGCTCGGCAAAGCCCCATTTACTGCCGGAGCTTGTATACCATCCGTCCAAGTCAAAGGTGCTGGAGCCCTTTGGCTCTCTTGAAGCGGACGGTTCACTTACGGATTCCCCTTTATCAACAATTACGGACATTGCTTCAAGTCTTTTCTCATCCCGTGCTACAGTTCCGCCGTTTGCATCGAATACAATCACGCACTGACCCTCAGACGCCCAGCCTGCGTAAAGAATAAGCTTGCCTGTTACGGGGCTTTCAAAGTCATACAGATACAGGCAGTTTTCATCCGAGTACCACCCCCTGAAATCAAAGCCTGCTTTTATAGGGTCATTTTCAGGCCTTTCTGCGGCATTGCCGGTAATTACTTCCTTCTCCATGAAATCCTCGCCTTCAATGAGACCTCCTGTTGCATCAAAGATTACGGTATATTTCTGTTCGTTTACCCATCCGGCAAATATTGTTATATCCTCAATAACCGCTGATGTGAAATTATATGGTACTGTACATTCTTCATCAATAAACCAGCCCTTGAAAATGTTGTTAATACCCGGTGAACTTGGAAAATACGGATTCATGTCGGGCTTTGAAGTTCTTCCCCCTCCCTTTACAACGTCAATGAAGTATGTACTCTCATTCATCCATCTTCCTCCGTTGGCATCATAGGTCACTGTATATGTATCCTTTAAGCCTTCCGGAATTTGGACGAATTTTACGAATACGGATATATTTTCATTACCCCTCATCGTAAAACTGAAGGTTTTTGATTCCTCGTCAAGCACAGCGCTTAAATCGCCGGTACCGAAACTTATGTTGTCAAGCAGATATCCGTCTGAAACTTCATATTGAAAATCAAACCTTTTTCCCGCATAAACATATGTGTAGTCGGCATTTCCGGCAGCTATTTCAATATCCTTGTATTTAACCTTATTTTCTCCGTCACCTGTTACCTCAATGGTCATTTTATAAACAGCAGGATTTTCAGAACTGGCGGGAACGGGATAATTACCTCCTTGCCCCCAGTTTTCCAAACGATTTGGGTCATCTCCCTTGTCCAAAGCATAGGCAACCTCTCCGCTCGAAAATGCCGCGGCATCATAGGCATAACCGTTAGATGCATCCACAGGATTTATACCTGCGGAGCCTGCAAGGTAGCAGCAGTTTGAATTGATATCATAGCCCTCATAGGTTATGGCAGCCGCCTTTCCTGATTTTGCGGTAACACTGCCGTAATTGAAGCAGTTCACAACCCATGACCCGTTGCCGGTGATACCCGCAGCTACAGTGTTTTTTATATTTATACCGGCAGCCGCAGTATCATCGCCTTCTCCCCTAACCTCGCCTAAATTGTAGCACAAATTCAGGCGGCTGGTTCTGTCCGTTCCCATTAAATTAGCTCCTGACAATTGACCGCATACGCCTGCAGCATTAGCGCCTTGTCCCGCAACTGTTCCGGTATTGTAGCAATATGTTATATTATTGCCCATATTGACCGGTACGCTTCCCAAAACACCGGATGTATAGGTGCCGAAGCCTGTCACAGTACCTGCGTTGTACAGTGCCGTAAGCACAGTATTCGCACTGCCCGGATTTGTATTTGACTTTATCTCTCCAAATACACCTGCGGTATATTGACCCATGCCTGTCACAAGTCCTCCGGCGGCATTATAGCAATTATCTATGGTTGATTCCTCACCTAAGTATGCAGCCACACCAGCGGTATAAATTTTCGTGCCTGTTGCTTGACCTTCCACTTGCCCTTTATTGAAGCAATTGGTCAGGACACAGAATTTCCCTGCCTTGCCGGCGACTCCCCCGGTATAAGCACCCGTTCCGATACCTTTTACTGCTCTCTCATTATAGCAGCCGTCAAGCTCTGCATGTGCAGACACCGTGCCGTCCACGATATTTCCCGCAATTCCTCCTGTGTTACCGGAGGATATAACTTCACCCTTGTTGACACATGCTTTGAAAACCGACCCTTCGTCAAGTGCCGAGATACCTCCTGCATTTACAGTGCCGTTTAAATTAACGCTGTTGACGCAGTTTATAAAGCTGCTTTTTTTAGATTTTCCGGCTATGCCTGCGGCATTGCTATAGTTTATTGCGGAACCGCTGACAGTAAGGTTCTTTATTTCTGCGCTTTCCACATATCCGAAAAATCCGTAATTATTTATGCCGGACGGAGTTGTTGCTCCGTTGGCTTTTATGCCGCTTATGACTGCAAAGCTGCCGTCAAGCCTGCCCTTAAACGGAGTGCTTTCAGTGCCGATAGGCATCCATTCACTGCTGAGCTCTATGGAGTTGCCGTCCTTTATCTTAAGATATTTACCGTCATATGTATTGCCTTTATGGTTTACCTCTTCCGCTACCGTTCTTAAATCATCCTCCGTAGAAATTATATAGGGGCTTGACTTGGTTCCTTCTCCGGTAATTGCTGAACCCGAGGTAGAAGATACCTCTTTTATTCCTACCGCTTTAATTGCCGAGCCTGTCGTTATATCTGCTTCCGTTTCGCCCGTGAATTTCCTGCCATACACTCCGTCTATACTCTGCCCATACATTGGGCTGACGGAGGATAAAACCATCAGAAAACACAGAAGCATGCTTATTATCCTGAACTTTAAAATCTTTTCCTGTTTATGCATAAAAAATCTCCTTTATAATCCTTTCTTTATTTTCCCGAAAACAATCTGTACAAAATTTCCGCCGCCTCATCCGGTGAAGTGTATCCTTTCGGATTCAACTTGCCCTCATGTGTTTGAAGCATATATCCCGAGCCTGCAGACCATTTTACGGCACGCATTGCCCATGAAGCAACGTCATTATAGTCGCTGTATTTTTCAATATCATTATCCCTGCAAAAGCCCGTGCTCAAATATTCCGAATAAGAATAAATTATCACTGCCAATTCCTCGTTGGTTATCGCTCTGTCCAGCCACAAATCTCCCCCATATCCTTTTATAAGACCAATGCCTGCCGCCCAGTTAACATCCTCCGTATACCTATCCGGATACACATCGCTTGATTCAGGCTTTCCGGATAAATCATACAATGCCCGTACTATCGCACCTCTTTTTACCGTATTTTCACTGCCGGAAAAAACTTGCAATGCTTTCACCGCGTCATCCTTTGAAAAATCAGCACTGTTAATTTTAATGTAGTATATTAAGGGAGCTTTTTCACCATCCTGCACTATTATGCGAATAATTCTCTTGTTTTGCCGTATAGGGAAGCTGCGGACAGTTCCTCTGTGATTATTTATGTATACATTGGATTCAGGCAGGGATTCCACACAAACTTCAAAGGGTCCGTCCAAATCCACACTGTACACGTACACCCCGTCTTCAAGCTTGATATCATATCCCCCTACGGTTATTTTTTCGGGAACACTGCTCAAGCCAGCATTTTTACCGGATGACACAACACGGGCAACGGCATTAACCTCCGTTGATTTTTCTCCGATTGCGCCATAGGGGGGAGTAAGAGGGGTTGCCGTCTGAATCTTTATATAGTGCACCTTTGAAAGTTTTACAGGCAGCCCATTTTCATCCACAGCCCATGCAAGGTCAAAGCAATCTCCGGCTCCCTCATAAATTTTATCCATATCCTCCGGTTTTATAAGACCTGTCTGCTGCGTTACCTTTAAATAAGGATTTTTCGCTCTTCCGTCAGCGGCTCCGTTTTCACCCGTTCCCCATGAGCTTAAGCTGTTTATTCGAACATCTGCATATCCGAAGGGGGGATAATAAGCCTCCATACCATCTCCTATTGCAACTCCCTTCACCATAATTTTATCTTCGTTCTCCCAATTATGCAGCGGATAGTTTGATTTTGAAGGAAACCAGTATCTGATTTCCGCATCATTCGCCTTTGTTCCTTGATCATTTCGTCTGTATGTAACCTCATAATCCCATTGGGTTCTGTTTTCGTAATGCTCCGAACCGGCAAGTGTGTACCATGCCTCACCGTCTTGGGAAACCAACACATTTCCCGGCTCGGAAAATCCCGGACCGCCGTTTGAATTTCCATAAACTATAAAGTCAATGCCGTATGGGTTTTTAGGGTCATCTTCTATAGGTTTCTCGTAATAATATGTAGCATAGCCTCCGAAGTTTCCGAGGCTTATGGGTGACCACCAGTAAGCCATTCCTATCAAGGATTTTTCCGGATACAATCCATATGTACCCGTCAGTCTGTTGCCGCCGTCACTGTATTGCGAGCCTACGCACAGATAACCCGCAATCTTGTCCGGAGAATCTATGTTTTCCGACCTTTTGGCAATAACAAATGATATTGTCTGTTTGTTGCCCTCCTTTGTTTCTAAAATCAAGCTTCGGCGCAACTCTGTCTTCTCTTTAAATTCATCATTTTTTACCTTGAAGCTGTACCTATTGCCTTTTTGCGTCAAGGCTCCGTTAATTGTACTGTTTTCATCATCCTGCAGAAAAACATTCCTTGCCTCCTCGCTCGGAGTGAAAATTATTTCTGTTTCAGCCGCATTCTTATTCATAACAAGATAATGCTCCGGAGAAGATAATACAAACGGAGTATAAAAATCCGCACCTATAGCGCTTAACTCCTCAAGCTCGGGCAAATTTGCCTGCCATGAAATATTAACTGTGTATGACACGCTTCCGCAGGATATATCCAATGAAGAGTAGGCACCTGTTTCATATTTTATATTCTCAATCCCAACGGTTTTTTTATTGGCAATGGCAATGCCTGCATTAAAATATTTCAAAAAATATGACAAGCTTTCGCCTTGCAGTACTACGTCGTTTATATTAAGGGTGTATGTTTCTCCCCCTTTGTCTCTCTTATAAATCTTATTTTCATCATAGCTGTCCCTTACGATAACATCTGAGTCAGCTTTTATTACTATAGTATCCTCTCCTTCGGGTAGAAGAAGCCTTCTTCCGGTGATTTCAACCGGTGTGCCATCCTTTAAAAATATTGAAAAAAACCCTGGAATCTCGCTTCTGTTCAGACTGCTATTTAACCTTATGTAATATATGAGCGGTTCGCTATATTCGTTCTGGACTATGATGCGAATAATTTCTTTATTGGGTGCAGAACCGAATGTACGGGATTTCCCCCTGAGGTTATTTATATATACATTGGATTGAGGCTTTACATCCACTTCAACAGTAAAGATGCCCTCCGCTTCCGCATCATATATGTATTTTCCTTTTTGAAGCTCTATTTCCTTTCCCGCAATTTTTATACTTTCAGGCGCCCTGCTTTTACCTGCGGCAGAATCGGACGGCACAGCTCTTGCAACTGTATTAACCTCCGTAGATTTTTCTCCGAAGGAGCTTATAACCGTCGGCGGAGATGCGGTCTGAACCTTTATATAGTGTATTTTTGAAAGCTCAACAGGCAGCCCTTCCTTGTCCACAGCCCAAGCAAGGTCGAAGCAGTCACCTGCACCCTCGTAAATAGCTTCCATTTTTTCCGGAGCATTAATTCCCTTCTGAGAGGTTGTTTCCAAATACGGGTTTTTGGCTGCGCCGTTAATGTCTCCGGTTTCTCCCGTTCCCCAGGAGCCTAAGGTGTTTACACGAACATCTGCGTATCCGAAGGCAGTATATGCGGCTTTTGTACCATTGCTGATTGCAACTCCCTGAACGGTAATCTTCGTATCCTCCTCATTCCAGTTGTGCAGAGGGTAATTTTCCCTTGAAGGGTACCAGTATTTTGACCTCACGTCATTAATTTTTGTTCCCTCCGGAATTTTCTCATATTCAACCTGATAGTCCCATATAGTTGAATCTTCATAGTGCTCGGAGCCTGCCAGCGTATACCATGTCTCTCCGTCTTCCGAAACAAGAACATTACCCGGCTCTGAAAACCCTTCGCCTCCGTTTGAATTACCATATACTATGAAGTCTATGCCATATGGATTTTTAGGATTATTCTCTATGGGTTCCTCGTAATAATATGTTACATAGCCTCCGAAGTTGCCAAGGCTTATAGGTGACCACCAATAACTCATGCCTATGAGGGATTTCTCCGGATACAAACCATATATTCCCGTGAGCTGATTGCCTCCGTCGCTGTATTGGGAGCCTATGCACAGATATCCTTCCACTCTGTCCGGAGAATCTATACCTGATGCCCTCCTTGAAATATTAAGAGCTATGGTTCTGGTATATCCATCTTCGGTTTCCAATATAAGATTGCGCTTTAATGTAATCTCCTCGTTGAAATCATCTTCTGAAATTTTAAAGCTGTACAAATTCCCTTTTTTGCTTAATTTGTTCTGCAAGGTACTTAAATTTTCATCCTGCAGATACACATTTTTGGTATTCTCATTAACAGTAAATGTAATTTCACATTCCTTTACATTCTTATGCATCACAAAATCCTGCCTGTGATTCGACAGGTTAACGGGACGATAGATGTCCGCCTTTGAAGCATTTATGTCTGTAAGACCTGCCGAATTACCCTGCCATGATATATCGACATGGGCAAATTCATCTCCTTCATATATTTCCAATGAAGAATATGTGCCTGTAACATACTTTTCCGTATCCCTGAATCTTGCAAGATTTCTTTTTTCGGATTCCATCATAGCATTCATAACCTTCAGAAAAAATCCGGGTCCTTCATTATCTCTCTTTATATCCTCAAGGTGCAGAGTATATATGCCGGGTGCTCCATTGTCATGTTCAATAAATATTCCGTTTTCAAAGTTCTGTATTTTTCCTCCGGATTTTAAGCTGATTATTATTATATCTTCTCCTTCGGGAACAAGAATTCTATCTTCATCAACTTCAAGAATTGTTCCGTCCTTAAGGGAAGCCGTAAAAAACCGCGGAAGCACCTTTACTTTACAGTCTGCAGCTGCTCCGCTCAGTGTATGTGCGCTTATATATGCTTCACCCGGAGATACTGCCTTTATGGTTGCCTTTGAGGTTCCGTTTCCATACACGATTTCTGCTACACTTTCATCGCTTGAGGACCAAAAAGCTTCTGTATCCTTACTGCCGGATGTACAGTAAATCGTTGTTACCTGACTTTCATATATCTCACTTTTAGAAGCTTTCAATAAAACTTCTTCATTTGCATCCGTAATTTCTTTTTCTCCGTATGCCTTCATAATTCCCGCTGACACATCAACCTCATACTGTGTCGCATTAGCTTTAAGGGCAATTTTTAAAGCGCCTTCCGGAACATTTTTTATTCCCTTTTCTGCTATCAGCCTTGTAAGCTCGTCCCTGTCGGCGGCGGCATAATAACTGCTTACATCGCTGCCTACTGCATATGCCCCTCCTATATCCGCCCCGTAAGCAAGCGTAAACTGCAGGCGAACAACATCACCGTCTGACAAATAGAAATCAGAAAGACCCACATTTGGAAATATGTTATTGACGCAGTACATCCATCCCGCACCTCTTGTATAACTAAATTCCCCCAAGCCTCCGTCATATATATCATCATAAGAAATAAAATAGCCGCTTTTATCCAATTCCCTTTCTATGATTTTCGGTATTTTCGCCTCTATGGGAAGAATTCCTCCATGCAGGGAAGAAAGGTAAAAGCCTTCGCTTAATTTGCCTGTATTTTTATATGTATATCCGTGCTCTCCGAGAACCCTGTCAAAAAACTGCGCCGTATTTTCTCCTTCAATTATATCAACGGCCACAGGTTCTATCAAATATCCTCCTCCTATTGTAAATGCTTCAACGGACACAACAGCCTTGCCTGCTGTTTCACCTTTTTTTGAAACAGTCCCATTTGCCGCATACGTCGGCATCATGGAAAAAATCATTATAAATATAAGTGAAAAAGATATTATATGTTTGGTTTTCCTGATTCCCATAAACTTCCTCCTTCTTGAATAAACTTAATAATACACAGGAAAATGCATTTATATATAAAAACACCCGTATTTTCTTTGCGAAAAATACAGGTGTTTTAGTATATGCAATTCTCAGATGTATATATTACTGTATATTATTTCTCGACGGAAAATAATGCTACGCACATTTAACATGTATCCTGACTCAGCTTCATAGCTTCCTCCGCCTTCCCGCTTCCGCAGTGGCATATCGAAGTTTGCTCCGCAACACAGTAACCCGATTGTTCAGGATTCTCACCTGATTCCATAATTTAAATGTTAGCTATTAAGTTATTAATCTATAGAAATATATTACAATTTATTCCCATGCATGTCAACATTAACTTAGTAATTTTGCAATACTGTTTTTATTCCTTATTCCTCTATCCCTTGAGCTGTTTCATTGACCTGTTCTTTATTTTCAGCAAAGCTATCATCTTCCCATTTTCCCTCAACAAATCTCCCATCTGTATAATATAAAATGCCTATGCCTTCTTTTTTTCCATCTTTAAAATTTCCTACAAATTTATTCCCGTTTGAATATGTATATGTTCCCATACCGTTTTTCTTTCCGTTAACAAAATCACCCTCATATTTATCGCCATTTGCATATATAGTTACACCTTGACCGTTTATAAAATCATCCTTAAATTCACCTTCATAGATAAATTTATTCGGTACGGTAAATTTTCCGTGTCCATGCTGTACATTTTCTTTAAACTCGCCCTCATATACATCTCCGTTTGAATATGTATATATGCCGTATCCATCCATCATTCCATTTTTCATTTCGCCTTCATAAATATACATATTAGGTACCGTAATTTTACCGTGCCCATGTTGTTTATTTTCTATGAAATCTCCTTCATATACGTCCCCGTTTGAATATGTATATATGCCGTATCCATCCATCATTCCATTTTTCATTTTTCCTTCATACATATCACCATTTGGATATATAATTTTAATTATATTACTTTGTTCAATTACCTTTTCAGCCTCTGATTCTTCTAATCCCTTGTCTTCATCATTAATTTCATTTACTTCATTGTTTTCATTATTGTTTTCATTATTGTTTTCATTATTGTTTTCATTGTACCCATCATGGATTTCATGAATTCCATTATTTTCGTCACTGCTTACGTTATTGTTATCATTATAATTTTCATCCGCATTCTTATTGTTATCTTCACTTTTAATACATGATGACACTATTAACATAAATGCCAAGACAATTGTAATAAGCCTGTTCATAGTTACTCCTCCGATACCAGCCCCTTATTTTTGTACGATTTTATTATTACCTGTATAAGTTAAAATAATATAGCACTAATTCTCATTGATGTAATAAATTTCAAAAAAGCTGTCTCATAGAAAATTTTTCGTTTCTATTTTGAGACAGCTCTTATATTATTTCTTTTCCTTAGGTATTATTCTCACTTAATGTCAATAGCACTATGTGTGCGAATAAATTCGTTTGTGCTTATGTTAGTGATTATTTGTGATTATTTTTAACTCAT
>ENA-UOOK01002557-UOOK01002557.1-fermentation-metagenome-genome-assembly--contig:-NODE-2557-length-22123-cov-4.822277_pt1 | contig 22123 bp, 19 predicted proteins | sample MGYA00245777_ERZ724023 | MGnify/ENA primary metagenome ERZ724023 (study PRJEB28704, sample SAMN03018312) | fermentation metagenome | biome: anthropogenic terrestrial biome; feature: soil; material...
GGCTGTATTTCCCAGACTTTTTCAAGTAAATCTTTGACCCACGCTTGGTTCTCCGAAGTTTTCCCTAAGACGGTGAGTTTCGGAGACATCAAGTTTAACCCATATTGAATAAACTTCCTGTTGTTTACGATCCTTTTTCTGTAGTAATTTATGTGTCTCCGTTCTATAGCTGGGAAGTATTCCCTGATACTTTCAACATATGTTTTTAGAGGAATTCCATTTTTATATAGCTCATACAGCATGTTTACTATATCGGGACATGAATATTGAAAATGTTGTAAACAGAATGATGGTAGCATAGAAACTGTCCTGCCACATACCGGACATATGTAACGTCTTAAGTATAAAACAATAGTACACTTCTTACTTATATAGTTCCTTGAATATAAACCATGTTTCTTCATTTCTACTGGCATTGAACAATCTTTAAATGGACAATGCTCAGGTGGTTCGGGAAATATAGCACTGTTTCTTCTTAAAAAATCTTCAGGTAAATGATTACTAAAAAAACAAATTGCATTCTGTTGCACCTCCTAACGGGGATTATACCCATAAAGAGAATGCTATCATAATGTGAAAAAATATTTCCATACTACGGTATTATTAAATCCCTTATCACATTATTTAATTTGAGAAAAAAAGCCTCTTTTCTTCAATTTTAAAATGAGAATTTACATTTAGGGCTTATATTTAATTTTGAAATGGATTCCAAAGATTATGCTATTTTAATTTTATCAAGCCAGACTCCATTTATCTCCCAAATTAGCCGTCAGCCCCATGAGGCCCTTCGTCAAAGGATTGTTGTGAATTTCCATCTTACAGGGCTAACTAAAGATGAGACTAATGAGTATATTAAATCAAGGCTAGAATCAGCAGGGTGCTTTGAGCAAATATTTACAGACAGTGCTTATGAACTACTCTTTTCTAACACTAATGGCTCCATAAAGACTCTAAATTCTTTAGTAAGAATGTGTTTAATCTCCGGAGCCAATGAAAAGATTAAATCTATTGATAATGAATTAGTTTTTATAGCCCTGAATGAACTAAATATTGTTGCTTAGCTATGGTTTTATAGGTAATTGCGAAACTCTTTTAAAAAAAGATAACCATATGTACCATATTTTAGCAAGGCTGTGTACTCAGATACAGCGGTGGACATTGAAAAAAGAATAACGACAAATATAAGCTATGGACGATTATCCTAACTCAGTATTAATGCATATGGAATTACCCCATATTAAAAAACAAAATGGGGTATGCTGAAGCCTGTATAACGTATTTAAATACTGCTGTCAAATATAGTAACTATGCTGAAATCAGCGGTTTAAGACTTCGTATGTATTTATGTTGATGTATGCTGTCAGCGAGGAGCACAGTGACAAGTTGAGTAATGCCTGCTAAATACAAATCAGCTTCCGATGTAAGAGCGTTTCTTGTCATTCCATTCCTGGGTTCCACGAACTGTCCCGGGGAAGGTACGAAGTTTTTTCCGGGTAGACATAGAACATGGGACCGCAAGGTGAATCTGTGCAGGGATTTTCGCAAGAAGTGCGGCGTCTGTATTTTCTATCCTCGCATTTTACCCAAGACATCATAGGACAAACAAACTTGAGGGTAGGCATACCGCAACGAAGATGGGAGCTACTTGTTTCGGGGTTCATTGGAAGTGTGGGGTCGTTCGGACAGCATGGCACTCCATTCTCATTAATTGGGCAATCCGGATATTTTAAATCATGTGCTGAATTAAGTGGGATAAATGCTTTACTAAATCCAAGGCCGTCCTTGCCAAACAGCTCATTGTAGATCTCAATGGAGTCAAATGCAGAATCACCAAGAAATACGGATGGCTTTATCAAAGGGTGTTTATCAAAAAAAAACCGTAGGGATGGTAGAAGTGCCTTAGAATCTGCTAACGATTTATTTTCATCCGGAGAATCATCTTTCTTGGAAACTTGAATTTCGGGATGTTCAAGGTAATAGTTTTCATCGTAGAAGCTAATATCTCGAACAATGCCGAGTCCGTTTGTAATAATACCGAATTTGTAAGAATATCAGAAGTGACCATTGATATACATTTGCTTGATAGCAGGTTCAGCTTCAGCATGAGTAGGCATCAAACCATATGCTACTTTATACGGATCAAAGGAATTACCTAATCCTTTACCAGCTTTCCATGCTTTCAACTTTTTAATTAAAGCATCGATGAACTTAGGATTGTTCTCCTGAACATATGCCTCAATACCCGAGGTATCGAAGATAGTCATAGAAGCAAGCTTGCTATCTATATCTTGACAGATTGGCTCGGTAAGATCGACAAGGCTGTCAAACATGGTTTTGAGATCATCTTTAAAATCTTGTTTAAAGCGTGTGAACTTTGATGCATCCGGGACCTTATCAAAGCCACAGAATTCGCGGAGCTCCCGTGAATATGTAAGAAATGTGATCAAAAGGCTATCGGTTGGGATGGTAAATATACGCTGGATGATGAGTGAAAGAATAAATGCGTGTAGGGGGTATCCGCGAGGCCTTCCTGTATTTTTTCTATAGTTCCTTTCGAAACTCCATGGTATAAGAGCATCAATATCAAGATGTTCTTCCAACATAGAAAGGAATTTGGGTTTGTCGTTTTCCAAGGATTCGAGGCAGTCTGCGTAAATATCATTTATTGATAACTGTTTCGGTCTAATCATAAGTTAACAACTCCTTACTTTTTTTGTTATTATGTTGCTTTTCAACTACATTATACCACAAAAAAGTGAGGAGTTGAATAGATATACAACCTCAAAACGCAGAATTTTAGCGGATTATGGGGTTTAGCAATTAACTATAAATAATATGCAAATGAAAGGAGTTAATTTTATATGGAAGATTATCGTGTAGTTTTTAAACCTTATGAAGATGTCACACTACGTCCTTTTCAATCGTACTCCATCAGCTTCGATTACAATGTCGTCGCCGACAATGCTTACCGCCTATTTTTCACAGGGGAAACTGCAATGTTTTGCTGTTGGAAAGACGAGCCGAACTATCAGTATCTTTACCGTAGGCTGGATGATGCTTTGAGCACAGATGCGTATAAAGCGCAATATTGTCTGAAACTTGCTGGCATGGAATATCCCAAAAAGGTATATACAAAGCTACTCTGGAAGCCAAAGCTTTCCTGTAAGCTTAATTTGCATAGCTACACAGACGAATGGCAGGGTGGTGTATATGCTAAGGCTGAGAATATCACAGTACAAGAGAATGGTTATTTACATATGCGATTTGAGGTGCGCTATCTAAAGGACGGTATCAGCCGTCACAGTATTGCTGAAAAGCCGGATAAGGTATTTACCTTTGACTTTCCATCTGGCACTTATGATTGGCAGGAGATCAGTCTACCGATTCATGTACCAACGAAGGAAACCGCCTCGGTATGTGTATGGGTTGAAGGCGAACACTACGACGGAACGCTTTTCATTGAGCGACCGTTTCTCATTTCCAGCAACGGACATAATATATTGCAGGACTTTTCAACAAACGCTCCTAATCGACCGCAATTTAATTGGCTTGGTCAAAATTTATCCTGCAAGGAGTGTCCCGAGTTTGAAGTTTCCTTAAATGATTCGGTGTTTTATAGCGGAGAAATATTCGAACGAAGCCATCGCTATTCAGAATCGGAGCTGCCGATTCCGAATGATCTTTTAAAGCAGGGCAAAAACGAACTTAGCTTCAAGTTGATTTCAAATTACAGGGATGCACTGCCATATAACATTTACGAAGTGGGTATCGTTTCAGAGCCAAATGGAGATTTTGAAATCATTGCATGCCCGGAGCAGGTTGTTGTTTCGGAAAGGTTTTCTGTTCTGATTAAGAATAACTCATCAAAGAGCCTGAAATTAAAGCCAAAGGACATTAGAGTTCAAGTTCTTTCGCCACTTGATGTATTAGCAAAAGGTTTAAATGTTTTAACCTTTCAATGCGACGAACCGGCAAACAATGTTCAATTTATACTTTCGAATGGCATTACAGAGCGTATCTGCACTATCAAAAGGGTTGTTGTTCGTCAAGAGGATCATGTATTCACTGGAACTGGTGATATGACTTATATAAATCAAAAACTTGATGCTTCAATGAATTATTTATGCTGGTATATGGCAAATTGGAAACTCTACTCATCAAGGGGACCAAAAAAGATACCATTTCTAATTTAAACGGGGGCCACATAGGGTAATCTTTTTTTATTCATTATGATTTAAATGGGGACCGGAATGGGAATCATCTATAATAAAAAAGTCTGTCAGCATTTTTCCCCTGCAACACAGACTTTTTTAGAAATATGTGAGAGTTTCACACATGGAGAATATAGCACAATTTCCAAATGATTACAAGGGTTCCGTCATAACTTTTTATCACTTAACAAATGAAGAATATTGCAAATTAAGGCGTGCCGGACTCATAGCTAAAAAATTAAATACATATCGTTTGATATTAAATTTTCGGGAAATACAGATAGAATGTCCGGTAATACTTCATGATAAACGTCCGGTTGCAGTAGTTCTTCCTGCATTTAAACTGCCATACTACCCATACCCCTGCTTCGTTTATCTTTTTGCTGTCGCCATGTATCTAAGTGGAGTATCTATGAGAAAGGCAGCGATAATAACAGGCAAGAAATATGGAATCCCCCACTTTAGCCATTCCACCATCAGCCGGGCTTTTTCCAAAATGGTGTTAAATATTTCATTACTCAATACTATACTCAATGCCGAAGTTTCAGATAATACTGCTGCCAATATAGCCCTCCCAGGAAAACCCACATGTATAGTTTCCAAACACTGTTCTGATATCAAAAGGGAATTAGCTCCTTTGCTTTTTAGCGTACTTGCACCGATATTAGAAATACCATTTAAGGAATCCCTAATTGTTTTCGAACATTTCAGGAAATATTGCTGCCTCCTTTTTTAAATAAAATTAGACCTTTTTTATCATGAATTCCCTTTTTTTGTATCCTTGCACCATATTGATTGTTATCATGGGATCATGAAGGGAGGTGCTTCACAATGAATGAAGTACAAAATCAAATTTTTAAGATGGATACCACATATATAAAGGATAATGAAATATTGGCAATGTCTATTAACAGACAGGACGTTGACAGATGTTCCCGTATCATAAGGGAGTATGGCCTTCTCACGCCTCCGGTTGTAGGTAACTTTAAAGATGGTACACAATTGGTGCTTTTTGGAGAGTGTGAGTTTACAGCATTGAAAGAAATGGGAGTTAAAAAAGTTGATGCAATTTCCGTCCCAATTATAGAAGATGAAGATGGCAATAAATTAGCATTGCTTTTGTCAGGCCTTAAAAGGAATCCTAATGCTTTGAGTGAAGCAATTTTAATTGAACAATTGATTAAAACAGGAAAATATACCCAAATCCAACTTGCAGAAATGCTTGGCAAATCTACAAGCTGGATCAATAAACGAATTAGTCTGGTTACAAAACTTAACCCAGCAGTACGCGAGATGGTAACCATGAAACAATTGTGCCCTCATAGTGCACAGGAGATATCCAGGTTACCCCAGGAAGCACAATATGGCTTTTCAACTAAGGTTGTAACTGACGGCTTACCGAAATCTGCAGTTGAAACACTTGTTGCAACCTTCAATAATCAAGATTGTCCTTCAGCTTTAAAGGAGCAAATATTAGATCAACCTCGTCATGCGCTCTCAAAACTTGAACAGTATCAGGTAAAAACTATACGTGACCCAAGTAAGAAAGAACATACAGTTTCAAATAAAACCTTGCGTAATGACTTGGTGCTTCTTATTCGTTGTATAAAAGATATAGAGGAGCAATTAGGTGCTATCGAACAGGAAACAATAAGCCAGTTGCATGAAATATTTAAATCTGCAAGGTCTGTTATAGTGCGGTTCTTAAGTCTTCTTGAAATTATCTTAAGGTCAACAGAAGTTTCCCTAGGGAAACTTCAAGGAGAGGTGAATTAATATGTCAATTGATATGCAGACTTATAAAACAGTAAGACAATTTTACCTTAAGGAACACCGCAGTATTCGCTATATAGCAAAAACACTCAATATGAGTCGTAAAACAGTGCGTAAATACTGCAAGGGTGGTGCCCTTCCCGATGTTCGTAAAGAAAATGGAAGACCTAGCGTTTTACGCGATATGGTTGAACCGGAAATCATACGGCTTCTGGAGATGAATAAAAATCTTCCTTGCAAGCAGCAACTTAATGCTACAGATATCTGGAAACACCTTGTCTCTGAGAAGGGAATAGCAATAGCAAAATCAACTGTGCTTATGTATGTGAGGGAATTAAAGAACAAAACCCCTGAAATATTCTTGGAACTTTCACACGAACCTGGCGATGCAATTCAATTTGATTGGGGTGATATGGTAGCTGTAATATCCGGCACTAAAACTGTAGTTTCCGTTTTTTGTGTTGCATTACCCTTTAGCGGCTACATCCAAGGACTCCCGTATCCAAATAAAAAAATGCTGTCATTTCTTGATGGGCACATAAATATTTTCCAGCATTTAGGAGGAGTAAGTCACCGATGCCTTTACGATTATGCCGCAGAAATGATTATCGGCGATACATATCTCAAAGCTACTTGTTGACAACATCTTTTTTATAAAGTGCGGAATAATCTTCCACATTCAGGGAAGACTCTATGATGCAATACTACATAGAAAGGATGTATAAATATGCCTCAATTAAGTGAGTGTATAACGCTCTCGAATGAATTAAAAAAATATCCAATATCAGATTTAATTGCGAAAGCGAAATTGCTAGTGAAAGCAAAGGGGTATTCGCAGTCAACAATCTGGCACTACAACGAAAGATTTAACGATCTTCAACATTTTGCAAATCTATTAAACGTAGAAAAACTCTCTGAAGAATTTATAACTCAGTATATTGAAGAAGGCAATCAAAGGAGTCATAAACATGCTCGCGGTAGTGTCCAAAGAAAAGTGCTTCTTAACTTGATTGCAACAGCAGTTGATGTCGCTCATGTTTTTACAATCGAAAAAGAAGCTGATCAAATCCGCACCAGATTTCTACGTGAAAGCCTAAATGCCTATGAGCAACATCTCAAAAGACAAGAAAAAAGAAAGGAATCAATAAAATCATATCTTCAGGTAGCGACAAAATTCCTACTTTATCTGGATAGGATTAAAAAGAATAATCCAACTGAGGTTACGGGAATTGATATCCGAGAATTCATAACGGATTTAGGTAGTAAATGGTCACCGAGGAGTATGCGGATTGTTCCATCTCTTCTGAAAACCTACCTGAAATTTGCAGAGTTCCCTGTAGACGTCATACTTTTTTCAAGTTTTCACACCTCACGTAAGAGCAAGCCGGTTCACGCTATGAGCGCAGAAAACGTAGAGAACCTTTGGAAATATATTGAGAGCGACGATGTAGATTTACGCTCAAAGGCGATAGTGACAATACTGCTGGCAACGGGCATGAGGCCTGTAGATATCACTGGTCTCAAAATTGATGACATTAATTGGAGCAACAACAATATCGGATTCATTCAGAGCAAAACAGGCGAAGGCATGAACATTGAGCTTTTTCCGGTGATGGGGTCAACGATTATAAGATATATGACAGAAGAACGTCCAAAGGGAACGGGTGTGAAATATATTTTTCTTACCAAAACGGCTCCCTACCGTCGTATCTCGCCAGGAAATTGCAATCATATTCTTAAAGATGCATTTATAAAGGTCGGCGTGACTTTTGTCGCCAATGGTCTTTATTGTCCAAGAGCAGCTAGACGCAGTTTGGTATCGCAAATGATTGCAAAAGGTGTTCCCGTACAAAAGGCTGCCGCCGCTATCGGACATGTCGGCGAAGACTCCGTTGATTTGTATACTGAACTAGATATAGAAAAAATGAAATCGCTATGTCTGCCTATACCGAATTCAATGAAAGAATGGTTGATGATATGATGACTGACAAAAAAAAACAATATTATCTTATCGGCCCATTAGCTAAAGAAATCGGGGAATTTATTGATTTCAAGCGGCAATCAGGGTCTCCTTATGTAAGCTCAGCGTTTGCTTTAAAAGCATTTGATAAATTTTGTATTGCTATGGGAAACAATAATTTTACACCACAGCAATTAGCTGAGTTATGGGTTCATCCTGGTGAAGATAAACCGAAATATGATGGCGGTTGCTGTGTCAGGCAGCTCGGGCAGTACCTTACTGCGCAGGGACACCCCAAAGCATTTACTATATTCAGCGCTAAAGGAAACGTTCCCAGACTGCTTAGTATAAATTCTGGTCCTTTTGTCAGGGAGATCAGTAAATTTGTTGGCAAAAAAAGATCAGAGGGTCTTAAATATATTTACGCAGAATGTGGCCTGAAGGCTTTCGATAACTTTTGTGCTATGAAGAAGAATGAATTTTTGGCTCCTCAGCAGTTGGCCGATGCTTGGTATGAGCATGTTAGAGAAAAAAACTCTTGTTACGAAATAGGCATTGTCAGAGAGTTTGGATTGTACCTCACCATGCAAGGTAGTACGAAGTCTTTTATGATTCCTTATGCAAACGGCGATATACCCAAGCCGACATTTACAGGGTACACAGGTTTGTTCGCAGAAGAAATCGAAGCGTTTCTTAAAATGAAAAGATCTGCTGGTTTGAAATACAGGAACGAGGAATTCCGTCTTAAGGACTTTAATAGGTTTTGTAATGAGCAATCTAATTTGGAGTTGACCCCCCAACAGTTGGCCGATAAATTTTTACTTACTCGAGATGATGGCAGTAGTAGCAAGCGCAGAAGGAACACTTCTATTATTAGATCTTTTGGTAGCTATCTTATAGATATTGGCTGTTTAAACACATTTACTATTCCGGACAGAAATTACGTCACTGGTCCTTATGCGAAAGAAATATCAGTTTTTATTGCTTTTAAAATATCGTGTGGCTTTAAGTACGTTCATGCCAGATATTATCTAAGGACTTTCGATAGGTTTTGTGTATCAAAAGAAAATAAATTCCTTACCCCGCAACAGTTGGCTGACAAATGGGTTTTAAAACGGGGCGATGAACATCCTAATACACGTGCTGGTCGGGTAGGTCCGGTCAGAGTTTTTGGCAAATATCTTACAAGTATCGGTCACCCAAAAGCCTTTGTAATTGCAGATGATACTGCACAAGGGGGAGCTCCAAAGCCACCGTATTTGTTTTCGGAAGATGATATCGAATTATTCTTTGGCACATGCGCTGAATTGAAGCCAGAAGAGAAAGAGCCATCATTGCATATTGTACTTACGGCGGCATATTTGTTTATGCACTGTTTAGGGGTAAGAACCTGTGAATTGAAAATATTGATGGAAAATGTGAATTTTGAAACCGGAGAAGTCATCATTGTCGGCTCCAAGACCGGTGACCGGGTAGTGTATATGAGCGAAGAGTTATCTAAAGTTTTTTTCAAATATAATTCTGTGATAGAAAAGATATTCCCATGTCACAAGTATCTATTTCCTGCTTCTGTGAACCGATCCCGCAATGACTTTTCCAAATGCTTTGGGGAAATTTGGACATCTTATGTCCTGCCCAGAGAGTGCGGAGAACCCAGGCTATACGACTTTCGACATCATTTTCTATATCGAAATGTTGAATTATGTATGCGCAGCGGAGAGGATGTAAATGTTCTGCGGCCATATTTAATGAGACATATGGGGCATAAATTACCGGAAAGCTTTCAGTATTACTTTCACTTATCACCCCCTATTCGAAAAGAAATAACCCAGATCAAAACAGGTCTGGACTGGATGATACCTGATATTTCGGAGGTTCCATATGAGTAAAAGGAAACAAGACGCTGATGTAAATGAGTTCTGGTCTTTAGCTCGATCTTTTCTTAAGGTGTATTTACCAAATGCGAGGGAAGTCTCTCCAAATACTGTAAGAGCATACAAACAGGCTCTTGAGATCTTAATCAAATATCTTGAAAGTTCGGGACTTACCAGAGACACTATTACAGTCGGAGCGTTAACGCCCGCCCGAATTGAAGGCTTTATGGTATGGATGTCAAAAGAACTGAATTGCAAGCCGCGAACCTGTAACTTAAGATTATCTGCGATTAAGACGTTTTTGCGTTATTGCGCACGCCATGTTATCACCAATGAATCGATCAGTCGTGAAGTCCTTGAACTCCCAGCAAAACGAGTTCGAAAAGATAAGATTGAATACATGTCCAATAAAGCTGCAATGGCTATTATGAGTGCACCAGATAGCAGAAGAACTATGGGTAGACGGAATATATCTATGTTAACACTGCTCTATGATAGTGCTGCCAGAGTACAGGAACTCGTTGACATTAAGGTTGGTGATCTTTATTTAAACGAGAAGTCTGGTACAGGCGGTGATTCGTTTGTGACTCTGCACGGAAAAGGTGATAAATTTCGAAATGTTACTTTGTCACCCAAAACTGCAAAACTTATTCGTTCATATTTGAATGAGTTTCATCCTCAAAAAGATAGATGCGCCCCACTTTTTTACGCAAGGCGGGCAGGAGCATTATGGCCGCTATCTGTAGACACAGTAAGTAGGGTTTTAAAGGAAAGTGCTGACAAAGCGCGTAAGCACGTCCCAGACATCCCGGATAGAATCCATTGTCACCTTTTAAGAAAGAGCCGAGCGATGCACTTATATATCGTCGGTGTACCGCTACCTGCGATAATGGAATTACTAGGACACGCAAGCATGGATACTACGTCCGGATTCTACGCTTTTGTTACATGGGATATGGTGAGTGAAGCAATGAAGAAGGCAAATGAAGGTCATTTAGATGGAGTTGAGTTATGGAAGGATCCCGATGTTCGTAAGAAATTGTACTCTTTGGACTAAAAAATTATTCCGCACTTTTTAAAAAGATGCCGCCGACAGGCGACTTTGAGATATGTATCGGCGATAATCATTTCTACGGCATAATCATAGTTACCCAGTATACTGGGTAATTACGATAATCTCCGAACTGCCGTCAAGAGTGGCAGTGGTAAAAATGCACAAAAACAGGAACAATTCATACGTATGGAAGCACACTATGGGTTTGAACCAGTGTTTTGCAATATTGCTTCGGGTTGGGAGAAAGCTTCAGTTGAAAATGCAGTTGCCATAATAAGAAGGATTGCATTTACTCCAATGCCACAGGTTAAAGACTTTGGAGAGCTTCGTGAGCACATTACAAACAGGTGTATCCAATATGCTAAAACGCATATAATAAAAGGTCGACAAAACACAATTTGGGAGCATTTTTTACAGGAACGCCCCCAAATGATGCCCCTTCCGGAAGTCGCTCTTGATACCGGGTTTACTGTACAAGCTCTTGTCCATCCAGACCTTACAGTTTACTACGAGGGTACCAAGTTTTCGGTCCCTAAGGAATTTGCAGGAAGGGAAGTTACCCTTCGCATATCCCCTTTCTACATTAATATATTTTACCACGGACAAGAGGTATATATACATGAGCGTCCTTTGAAAAAACAAGAGGATCAGCTTGTACTTGAACATTACCTTGATATTTTAGAAAGGAAACCCCGTGCGATAAACCAGGCAAGAGTTCTAAAACAAGGCATAATGCCAAAGGAATGCTCAGAATTCCTCCGTCTATGCCGAGAAGAAAATGCAAAACGACAGCTAGTTGATATTCTTCTTCTCGGACGAGAAATAGAAAAAGAAAAATTGCTTTGGACTATTAGCCAGGCAAATAATACAAAAAGTCCATCTATAAATGTAGTGCGCATGTTTCTGGAAATAGGAAATTCAGCAGAAGTATTAGATGATCTTATGATAGAACATAAAGGACTTGAGATCTATGATTCACTTATTACGAAAGGAGAACCTAAACATGACGATATCGAATAGTGAATCAGAAATGTTTCGTTTCTCAAAAAAACTTAACTTAAATGTCGTACCCGACTACAAAAAACATATAAAGGCAGAAAGTACTTTTGAAGAAAACCTTCTTCACCTCCTAAGGCTTGAAAATGACTTAAAAGATAGGGATCTCATAAAAAGGCGTATAAAACAAGCAGGGTTCCCTATACAAAAGACTATAGATACCTTTCAATTTAGCAATGAAAGGCTTCCGTTTTTGATACAGGAAGAAGTTTTAGAGGTTATGACATGTGAATTTGTACAGAAACATACAAACGTTGTATGTATTGGAAATAGCGGCACAGGAAAAACCCACATAGCCACTGCCATAGGCATGGAGGCAATACGCAGAGGGTATTCTGTACGTTTTAGGAGAGCATGTGACCTTGTAACACAATTGTCTGAAGCCCAATCAGACAAGCATCTATCAGGAATGTTAAAATCCCTTAACAAATGTCAGTTATTGGTTCTGGATGAATTAGGTTATTTGACATTTGATCAAAAGAGTTCTAATTTATTATTTCAGGTACTTGCGGGGCGTTATGAAGTAAGAAGTACAATTGTAACAAGTAATCTTGAATTCTCAAAATGGCCTGATTTCATAGGCGATCCAATTATGGCAACAGCCTTAGTAGATAGGCTTATTCATCGTTCGACTATACTCAATATGAATGGTGAGGGGTATAGGATTAAAGATGGCAGAAAGTAGCTTTTACCAAACCTGTGATAATACAAGGGTAATCTATGCAGAGGAAAGAGTGGTTAGACAATGACCGACAGACTGGCAGACAAATTATTAATTCAAAAAATATATGAGAATTCAGGGGTTGGATACTTTAACGATGATGTAAGGTTCATCCTTGAAGAAATAATTAAAGAGCTTTATTATTCAAATCAGGCTTTAATGTTTAAATTGCGGCTTAATCACATCGACAGAGCGGTTTTTAAATATAGAGAAGCGAAGAGGAAGAAGTATATTTACAATACAAAGCAATATTTCAAAGCCTGTATTGTAAGCGCAATTAGAGAAACTGGTCTTGACGACTTAGAACTTATAGACTAGATTTTTTTAGTAATATTTTCGCCTATATCTTGGATATAGGCGATTTTTTATATTCTGTAATAAAAATCGGATATTCTTTTTTATAAATTTATTGACAGTAGATTGATAAATAATTTCAAAATGTACTGAACGTTAGTAGTAAAGTAGTAGTCCAGTATTGCTGTAAATTTCCACCGTGTATTTAGATAATATATCATTAAGTGGTAAAAAGAAAATTTATGTTTTTCTTAGCCTATTAAACTAAGACATAAGAATGGTCTCCTTTAGTGTATTGTATTATTTATATTTACGGGGACCACCCTGGCCCCCGTTTTGAATAGTAATCCCAGCAAATCATGTTGGCAATTTGATGACAATTCGACCAACCTACCGTTGGTCGGGAAGTCGTATAGTTAATCCTAAAATGTGGGCAGCTTACACCAAGCTCATGAACGCACTTGGTATGAAGTATGTACATATGGTAGATGGCCGGGAATTGCCGAGTGGTTGCGCAAATCCAAGTGTTGAGATGCTTGGTGGTGAGGGCTTTCTTGGAAGACAAAAACATGAGCGGGATGGTGCTTATGTGTATTGGGGCGAGTACAATGTAACCAACAATTATGACGAAGAGTTATTTTATGACATGCGCATTCTTGATGTTATACACAGTCCCAAAACTGCATCTCTGAATACTACGCCTGAGGACTATTTTGCAGACAAAGAAACAATTGTAATGTATCGTGACCTTTGTATTTCTCCAGATATGGAGGCGGCTGCAAAACAATTTATGAAACAACTCTCTGTTACTCGTTACGATGCAATTCGCCATACTGGTCCTGCAACGTTGTTTAAGTATTTTTACCAGTCAGGATATTCTTGGGTAGGTGCAGAGTTAATGTACGGACCAATGGAGCTTGTCATTGCTGCACTCCGTGGTGCGGCAAAATGCTATAATTCTCTTGATATGGGCGGTCATCTGGCAGTTCAGTGGTCTAGTACACCTCACGATACTATTGAACGTTACAGACGTTACAGGTTGGCTTTGTACATTTCTTATATACAGGGCTTGACTGAAATCAATACAGAGGAAGGTTTATGGCGACTCGAAGAGTACTATTCCAGTTTCCACCGTTTTAGTACTGCCTGCCAAACCCATCTGTGCCAACAGCAGGATTTTTACAGATATATTTCAACACATTCGAGGACAGGAAGCTTCTATGCTCCTATTGCCTTTCTAAGCGGGCGATATGACGGCTGGCAGTGTTTCGAACGAAATAAAGTTTGGGGAAGAAAAGAATTTTTCTTTGATACGCCAGAGGAAAGCTGGGATCTGCTCAAAATATTTTATCCGCTCAGTGAACTGAACGCAATATCCCATCATCCATGTCAAGATGGTCCGGTTGGCTTTTACTCGGGTACACCGAGAGGAAATGTGAACATTATTCCAGTCGAGAGTAGTGCAGAGGATTATTCCTGCTACAAAGTACTCTCGTTCTTAGGTTACAACAAGGCAATGACAGAGGACTGCAACAAGCTCCTAGAATATTTGGAGCAAGGTGGAAATTTAGTTCTTGGATGGCCACATTTGAGCGTTACGACAAACAGAGCAGATGTAACAGGATATCGACACACATATATTGACCATTCGCTAGTAAATCTGATTGCGGGAGATACTCCAGCATTTACTACTGATACAGTGAACGGGCAGGACATTGAAGTGTTCTCAGATATAAATATTACCAATGCACAGATGATTGCAGTTACAGATAGTGGTTGTCCGCTTGCTTTTGTAAAGAAAATTGGAAACGGTAAGGTTTATTTTGTTAATGCAAAGGGCTATCCGGCGGAGCCTGCATTAAAGGCTGTATATGAAAATATTATCACAGATCTAAGCGATGAGTGCAATAGTCAAGAACACAGCTTTATCAAATGCGGTAACGATGTGCAGTTCTGTATATACGACCAGGTTGATACTTCGAGAAATATCTATTTAATTGCCACTGACTGGTTCAATCTATCGGCTGAGCCACGTAATGCAGTACTAATTTTTAACGGATATCGGTATCCGGTTTCGGTACCATTTGGAAAGTTAATTAAAATCGTGGTGACTGATAATTATGCTGTGTGGTCGAATGATGAGGATTGCGATGTACTATCTGTTGATGGAAACACGGCCATAGTGCAGGGTTGCGGATTAGGTGAGTTTACATTTGCGTATAACGGTATACTAAAAGAAATTGGTATTAAAAACAGCAATGCAATAAACTTTAACAGAGCTTCTATTCAAAAAATTAAACTGTAACAATGAACCTCAAATTATAGGTCAACAGTTTGGAATGCCACCTACAATATGGGCAAGGCACAAAAAGAAAGAGCAGGTTTTCCGTTCAAAAGCTATTATTGCAACTCATCCAAATCTACTCCAGCACGTATCATTGCACTAGTTCCAACATTTTTACCTCTTGTTTTTACATCAAAGTTTTGTAGCAACGCTACCGCCGAGAAGAAGCAGATCAAGTTTTCAGGTCCTCCATAACATTTAGCTTTTTTAATAAACGCCTTGAATATACTGTTCATCGATTCAAGGATGTTGCTTGTAGTGGGAATCCCCTCTTTTGCTGATTTCTCCATTTGTACAGCTCATATATCTATATATTTGTTTATAAACTTCTCTGTCTTTTTATAAAAATCGCACATGGAAGGAAACTTTATCGACAGTTCCCTTAAATCCTCTAAAGCTCTTTCCAAATATATGGTACCGACAGATGCATACCTTGATTTGAAGCCTTTTCTTAACCTGTACAATATACGGGTTACCTGTTTAGCCAACATACTCTTTTTCATATCCAATATTGCTTTTTGTTTTTGTTTTGGCTAGTCAGAAATGCCGTTAACAGTTACTTTATTTATTGATGCTTTTATATCTCTGTAAATCTGCCTTGCCGCATGGACATTGTAGTCATTTTTTATTGTTTGTGCACTAATTCCTTATTTTTCGTCTACTTTATCTATATCTTTTAGTTCGATAGCTTCTCTCAATGCATTTGCTTTTACCTCAAGCGGTATTTTCTTATATGGCATAAAATCTCCTCCATTTCTGGAGAATATCATAACATAGTTAGTTTACATAATTCTATAGGATATTTTTACCTTCAACTTTTACCGTACCGTCTCGATTTTTCCAATAAAAACTTTAGGTCGCGAGATAAGCCTTCATCCCATTGACTAAAGTCATGGGCTTTTGGCTAAGTATTTTGTAATTTGTTAATTCAAACCTCTCACATCGCTTTATTTTATACATGTTAACATAGGTATCAAACCGCTCTATAAACCGCATATATTTTAAAACCTGAAGGTGATGTTTCAAGAAATTGAGATCATGGGGCTGCAAGTTCATCTGTCGGAAGATGGATATCTGCAAATCAATGACACTGCATTCAGAAATATGGTGAAAAATCTAAAAAATCAAAATATTGTTGAAAGCTAGTGACTTAAATGATAGAATTTAGAAAAAGTCTGTGTAGATATTTCATACGCAGATTTTCGATAGAATATGAAAAGGAATAGAGGGTGGTACTTTATGCCATTTGATATGTTGGAATATAATGAACCGGATTTTAAAGAGCAAATATTTAGGTTAGCCCCTGATGTTTTAACTGAATATGTAAGTATGGAGGGAGTTGCTCCGGAAAATTATCATGCTACTACAATATACCCTGAATATTTTAAGGTAAAAGGAAAATGGATACTTGCTGAACAAAGCCGTATGGACTGCGTTGCTGTTGTTAAAAGCAATAATGAGAAAAAAATAGATAAAATTGAAATAAAGGAATTCCGTAAATTGGAGCCAGGAGACAATGTTATTTTAGGAAGAACAGAAGATGGGAGCCAGGGAATATTTGTTCATACATACGGTTTCTCATCAAAGAAGGATTCAATGGATTCTTTTGCATTTCGGACTGGAAGGTCCAGGGAAACTTCTTACTCAAGAGACTACGATAGGCTGTATGATCTATTAAAGTATGAGAGGGATAATGGATATATAGTGTGGGTATTAGGCCCTGCAGTAGTTTTTGATGCAGATTCTCGCAGAGCAATGGTTTCGTTAATAGAAAATGGTTTTGTTAATGTAATTTTCGCTGGTAATGCAGTAGCTACCCATGACCTTGAAGCTGCGCTGTTTCATACTGGTCTTGGACAGGATATTTATACAAAAAATTATTTACCCAATGGTCATTATAATCACATTGATGCAATTAATAAGGCAAGGCATGCAGGTTCTCTTGAAAAGTTAATTCAAGAAGAGAAAATAAATGATGGCATAGTATATACATGCCTTAAAAACAAGATACAACTAATTTTGGCAGGGTCAATAAGAGATGATGGACCACTACCTTCAGTTATTTCAGATGTATATGCTGCACAGGATTCAATGAGAAAGCATGCGAGAAAAGCAACAACAGTTTTAATGCTTGCAACTCAGCTTCATTCTATTGCAACAGGAAATATGACACCGTCATATCAAGTTATAAATGGAAAGGTGAGACCTGTTTACATATATAGCATTGATACATCAGAGTTTGCAGTAAATAAGCTAAGAGACAGAGGCAGCCTTGAGGTAAGCTCTATAGTTACAAATGTACAGGATTTTTTAGTACATTTGGAACGGAACCTGATAAAATAAATTAATAAAAATGAAGAATGTGATTTGATCATTTGATTGCTTTGTTTGTATGGATTGCGCAATAAGTATTGCATACGCTTATCGGCGGTTATATTACAGCATTGGGGGTAAAACAATGTACCGTGTTATGATAGTTGAAGATGAGAAGTTTGTTCGGAGCGGGCTTAGGAATATGATACACTGGGAATCTCTTCACATGGAGGTTATAATCGATGCAAAAAACGGTGAAGAAGCGTATGAATATTACTTACAGTACAAACCCGACATAATATTGACTGACCTTCGTATGCCGCTCATGGACGGTATTGAGCTTATAAAGAAAATAAGGGTGCAGGATAAATGCACAAAATTTATTATAATTACTTGCCTAGACGAATTCGCTTTAGTGCAGGAAGCGTTGGAATTAGGCGTGTCAAGCTATATTTTAAAGCATTCTTCTGGCATAGAGGAAATCGAACATAAACTCAAGAACGTCTGCGATGAGCTTGACAATGCAGGGATAACGAATAATCGATGCAAAATGGAAAATGTCCAGCATTCACACCCTAAATTTACTGTTGCTATGGATTATATACGTGAAAATTTCAACAAAAATATCACTCTGCAAAGTATTGCCGACTGTATCGGTGTCACGCCAAACTATCTCGGACGATTGTTCGTCGCACATAGTAAAGAAACATTCACCGAAACGCTCAATCAGGTACGTATCGAAAAGGCAAAGGAATTGCTATGCGACTTGAAGCTGCCGGTGTACATTGTAGCAAATCGTGTGGGTTTTTCTAACGCCACATACTTCATACGTGTATTCAAGCGAATAGTAGGCTGTACACCCAGCGAATACCGTATGAGGAGGGTGTACGATGTATAAGCCAAAAAGCAGCAAGCTGCGCCGTATTTTCGGAAGCATACGCTCTAAATTCCTGTTTTTTTTTATTGTTGCCATGTCCTTTGTGCTTGTTTTTGCAGTGTCCCTTACCTATAAAAAAATTTATGAAATCATTACGAGGACAAACGAGCGTAATGCAAGATCTGAAATTAAACAGATATCAACGAATTTAAATACACTCTATAACGATTTAACAAGACAGACAGATATCATAATGTTTAGCGATTGTATGAAAGTGATAGGGGACTATGACTCGTATACAGATGTAAATTTGGTATATTCAATAAAGGATTTTTATGTTTCTGTGCGTGAAATGACGATGAATTTTCCATATATTCAATCAATCTATATCTTTTTAAAAAATAATTATGTCCTTTGTGCCACAAATGAGAACATGCAGAGGTTTATGGAAGTGGATATGTGTGAATATAATTTGTTACAGGAGAAAATAATCTCTGAAACCTCACGAAGTATCACTTTTGTTGGAGGAATGTTAGCGAAGGACTTTCCTTTTCTTTTCAACCCAAAAAAGTATTCTACTGAAAGTAATAGAAGCTTAGTATCAACAGTGCGTAATACTAAAGATTATATCATTGTGGTAAACATATACGAAGAGCAATTACAATTGGCATACGCTGGAATTTCTGAAAAATCAAGCTGTTTTGTTCGTATTCTTGATTTGAACGGCAATATAATAAGTTCGAAAAACATGCAGGAACTTGGTATGCCATATACTCCCCGCAATATTATTGCGGGGAGTAATAAAGGGCAATATACCGACACAGACACGGAAAGTCAGATGATATGGGAGACAATGCCGGAGGCAAAGTTGATTATCACGAGTGATGTACTTTTGCAGGAATATTTCAGTGAATTAACAGAGATATCACGGACACTTTTACAGGTCATTATACCAGGATTTATTTTGGCATGCATATTGTTTTATTTATGGCTCGGGAAGGCGTTTAAACCGCTTATTACACTCAGACGCAGCATGCGTCGCGCTGGTCAAGGCTACTGTGACGAGCTTCTGCCTGTTACAGGATATGATGAGTTGTCGATGCTCATCATGAACTACAATGACATGTTAAATAACATACGAAAGCTTAAGGAGCGAAATGAGATAGTAGAGCAAGAAAAGCGTGAAGGTGAACTAAAAGCTCTGCGAAATCAGATAAACCCGCACTTTTTGTTTAATACACTCAGTACGATAAAGTGGATGTGCCTTATTGAGGGTAACCGTAGTGCTGCTGATTGTATCACAATGCTGTGCGGTATCATTTCACCGATGTTCAAAAGCAACGCACCGATTTGCACACTTCGTGAGGAGCTTGAAACGATAGATTTATACATAAACATTATGAACATGCGCCTTGATGATAGTATTATATATGAGAAGCGGGTGGATGAGGAGCTGATGGACGTGAAGATACTGCGACTCATCATACAACCGCTTGTGGAAAATGCGATAACTCATGGATTTGGGAAGAGTGCAGGGTTGGGGAGTATTATGCTTTGTGCATTTAAGCAGAACGGTGCCATAATTATTTGTGTGTCCGACAATGGTAGTGGTATGAGTGATGAAGATATAGATAAACTCAATGAGCAGATGCGCAAAGGCAAAGATTCAAGCGGTATCGGGCTTATGAATACTAACCGCAGGCTGAGGCTGCAGTATGGCATGAGATATGGCGTGCATGTAGGGCGCGGCGATATATGCGGTCTGCATGTTACTTTGACGCTACCTTTGGATGAGTAATCAGCATGATCTGAGCAAATCGTATAATTCTGTGACACAAATGTATGATATTAACTCCATCAGTGTTGATAAGTACTATAAATAACAGAAAGGTTAAATTGACACATTTTTAAACAAATCATACAATGTAATTATAGTAAAGATTAATAATTGGAGTTAATTTAACAAAGGAGTTGTAGATATTGAAAATTGACCTTGGCTCAGCAATGCGAAAAAGAAAAATAAACATTGAAGGAGTAAAGTTAACACTTTTGGCATTCCCGTTTGTAATTTTCGTGTTCATATTTTGTTATCTGCCGCTTTTCGGATGGTCGTTTGCGTTTTTCGACTATAAGCCAGGACTATCTCTTTCACAGGCAAGGTTTGTCGGACTCAAATACTTTAAGTACTTGTTCGACTATAGTAAGGATATAATCCGTGTACTTAAGAACACTCTCGCACTGAGTTTCATGTCCCTAGCGACTTCGATACTTCCAGTGATATTTTCCATACTCCTCAACGAGCTACGAAATTTAAAATTTAAAAAATTCATTCAAAGCTTCGTAACGCTTCCCCATTTTATAAGTTGGGTAATCGTATATTCGCTGTGCTTCGCCATTTTTTCCACCAATGGTATGTACAATAACCTAATGCAGGTTTTAAATATTACCGGCAAGCCAAATACTGTCCTTTCAACCTCAAATTATGTCTGGACATTCATGACAACTCTTGATATCTGGAAGGGTTTAGGCTGGGGGACAATTGTCTACCTCGCCGTAATCGCTGGTATTGATGCAGAGCTTTACGAAGCCGCTATAATCGACGGTGCGGGACGCTTTCGCTGTATTTGGCATATCACAGTGCCGAGTCTCATGGAAACCTACATCGTACTACTCCTACTGTCAGTCGGAAGTCTCCTGTCTATTGGTATGGACAAGTACTTAAACTTTAAAAATCCTCTCAATGCGTCAAAAATTGAGGTTTTAGACCTTTATATCTACCGAGTAGGTTTAATGACTCACGACTATTCGTTTGCAACAGCTATAGGCATCGCAAAATCCTTTGTCAGCGTTGTACTTCTTTTCACAGTCAACACACTGGCAAAGAAAGTAAGAGGAGCGTCGATAATATGATTGGGAAAAAAAGCTTTGGGTCGACATTGTTCGATATAGTAAATGTTTTAATTGTCGTTTTGTTTTCAATTTTTTGCATATATCCATTTTATTACATGATTTGTTACTCACTCAGTGACCCGACACTTGCGACGAAAGGCATCACCCTTTGGGTTCGCGGCTTTACATTTGATAATTACGTAAATGTCATGAAACTCAAGGAAATTCCGCAAGCGGCATTGGTTTCTGTTGCTAGAACCACCTTAGGCTCTGCTATAACTCTATTATGTTCCGGATTTTTTGCATACCTAATGACGCAGCAAAAGATGTATTTCAGAAAATTCATCTACCGTTATGTCATTTTAACAATGTATGTAGGAGGAGGTCTTATCCCAACTTATCTTGTAATGCGCTATCTGGGGCTGCGTAATAACTTTCTGGTCTATATATTGCCAGGTGCTGTTTCTGCATACTATGTAATTTTAATAAAAACATTCATTGAGCAGCTTCCTCAGTCACTTGAGGAATCAGCTAAAATTGAGGGTGCAGGTACACTCATGTGCTGGTTTAAAATAGTAATGCCACTTTCGAAGCCCATTCTAGCTACGATTGTAGTATTTACCATGGTAGGACAGTGGAATTCATGGTTTGATGCAATGATTTACATGACTCGTGGCGACTTAAAGCCGTTACAGCTCATATTATATGAATATTTGCAGGAGGCACAGCGTTTATCCGATCGCATTAAGGAAGGACT
>ENA-UOOK01002559-UOOK01002559.1-fermentation-metagenome-genome-assembly--contig:-NODE-2559-length-22117-cov-7.685523_pt1 | contig 22117 bp, 25 predicted proteins | sample MGYA00245777_ERZ724023 | MGnify/ENA primary metagenome ERZ724023 (study PRJEB28704, sample SAMN03018312) | fermentation metagenome | biome: anthropogenic terrestrial biome; feature: soil; material...
GAGCTTTCCTCCATTGTACTCTATTAGAATTTAATGAACCTAACTATCTCTATTACATTCTATTGGAGTATTATCTCATTTTAATTTGTCTTTGAGAATGTACCGTTATATTTGACGCTTACTATGTTACAGTGAAATTTTTAATTAAGAAATAATTAAACCACTAAATTTCAATCCTATTGGGAGGCTTTCACTCAATAGGATTTCTTACTTGATGACTGTTTCTGTCATTATTTTGCCGCACTTATAAGCCCGGTCAATCCGCTATATAAGTCCTTAATATTTTACTCGTCAGTATCCTGATGCTCCACAGCCATTTCATCAACCCAATCTTCCTCAACATATACCATCCTGTTACGCCCTTCAACCTTTCTATTTGGACCAGCTTAATAAAGCTTACAGCTTAAGGACAATAGCAGAGAATGTTACTATTGTAATTACTCCAATAATTAGCTATGAATAATAACAATTCCAGTTCAATATTATTTTATAATTTACTTATATCCAAAACTTCCTGTATTCTTATGACATTCCCAGCACAGTATTTCACAATTACTAAGGGTATCACCACCATTAGAATTTATGTGATGCGCTTCCCATGCACCTCGTCCTTCCCTACCTCTATTGTTCCAAACTAAATCTTTATTGCATCTAGTATATAAATGTCCATGTGTAGATCTTCTACATTCGCATTTTCCGTTTGCTCTCGTCCATGCTTTTTTTATAACATCATCAGAAAAAGCCATTTAATACCTCCAAATTATGAACCAGAATTGTTATTATCAATTTAAATCTGCTTTAAGTGTAGAGTATACTATTAAAAAAATATATATGCTTTTCATAATTGTTATTTGCAGTTTAGCTTCCAATTTCCACCAACTACCATAATGGCCTCCTTTGTGATCCATGAAGAATATTTCGCACAGTTATAGTATTTATAAATTCAGTAAATTCTGCTATGGATTCTTATCTTCATTGTGAAACGGAAACATCAAAGATATATGGACTTAAATCTTCATCCCAATTTTCTGAACTTGCTTCCATTACTAATTGAAAATCTGATATTTCTATCTTTGGAAAAGTAAATATACCGTTTGTTGTTACTCCAACCATAAGATCGGTTTGCACCTCTGGATAATCAGCAGAATAATTTGTTTCTTCTTCATATTGCTTACCATCTTGTATGATTTTTGCATAAAAACTATAAAGGTTAAATTTAGACGAACCTGCATTTTCTACTGTTAAATAAACTCTAGTTTCATTATCAGCGAATTCAACTTTATCAACAGAAACACTATAACCATATTGTGTTTCTGTGGAGTTTGTTGGAATTACTTCCTTTACAGTAGGGGAAACTGCATCCATGTAGGAAATTACTTCTAACTCATAGGCTACTATAGCTGGTGCAATAATTGTGCCACCAAAAGCGTTTGTTCCCTCAAATACATCAACCACCTCTCCACTAATTCTAACGTAATCATCAGATCCTAATAGAAAATTTGAATCATTAAACGCAATTATAGTATTTTTTTCTGAATTTTCCAGGTCTGCAAACATTTGAAAATATACTCCATCCGAATCGTATTCAGGTTCACTAAACACCCTACCAGTTAAGTCAACTACCCGCCCTACGTAATCTTCTGGATTTGTGTACATCTTCATAACCTCTATATCAGTAAGTTTCGTTACTTCTTGTACTTGTTGATTTTTTTCATTAATTGAAGTATTGTCAGGTCCATCTTCTTTAACAGTATCATTAGTCCCACATCCAGTAATTATAATAATTAGAACAAACATTATTATAATTAGTTTTGAAATCTTTTTCATATTGATTCCTCCATTTTGTTTTTATTAATATTTTAAATTATGCCACTTTTTAAACTTTACTTGCATTGCATATATTGCCTTTACTAACCCAAGCATAATTAATTACATTCTTCTGTTTATGGACAAAGTATCCCATTTAGTTTTGGACAATTTTTAATGAAAGTAACATTATATCAATTTTCCATCCCCATCATCTATCCAATTACTGAAACCTGTTTTAACAATATACGCATCATAATATGTATCATGCTCTATAGAGCTACGCTTTGTAAACCAATCTTTTGCCTTTTCACCATCGTTTTTTACCAATGTTCTATAAAATTAACATAACTTAATTCCGAAAACACAATGGACCTTAACCCGTTTTTATTTCCTAATGATGATAAATTAGAAGCTTTTGTAACTGCATTTCCAATCCACACCATATTATTTATTCCTACCCCTTTCCTACCTGCCTTTACTACTAATTCTTGTGAAGAGGAAACACCTATACCCACCGAGATTTCAGTATAACCCTTGTTTTCTAATAGCTTATTTAACATTTTCATATATGTATTAATATAAAATGAATCTTTCTTCTGGCTCTTCTTTAGCTATTTGTCCTATCCTTTCCAGTTTCGTTTCCATATATTATTCTTCCTCTGTGTGATGTATATGTTTCTCTTTAAGGTCGATGTTGTGTTACACCCTTCCCTCCATAGGCGTTACCCTACTTCTTCAGTACTATGAAGTAATCCAACTCCCTATTGCATCGGAATTTCTCGCTTTATTATCAGCTTGATTATTCCTACTTCCTCTGTGTAAAGAGCAACAGGGTCTCCCAAGTTGACTGTATCATATCAATGTATAGCATGCGATGGTCTCCAACCCCGGAATCCGATATATTCTCGCTTAACGAATATATCGATATTGTTTTCTACTCAGACAACAGTATCAACCCTCCCGATGGGTATTTCGAGGCTCAATCCCTTCAACTTTACGCTTACTGCCTACTACCTCACTGTTTACGCTTAACATCATAAGTTACCCGATGATGTCCAAGACTCGCTATGAGTGGTTTGCTAAACCTTTCTCAGTGGGAATCCCACCCACTATATGATACACCCTTACCTTGGCGCACTGCCTAGCACCGTAATGTTTCTTAATATCACATCCTTTTAACAAGCTTAAATTCATCTCTTCGTTCTTTTTTTGAAATAGCATTCTCAATATATTTATTAATATCACTAATAAATTCATCATAGCTAATTAATGAAATGTAAGAATCCTCTAAACTATCAAAAAGGTTATAGCATTTATGTTTTTTATAGTTATCTTTAATGTTCATCATATTTTTTCTTACAAGGTTGTTAGTATCCAATATGCTTGATACCGTAGTATCCTTTTTGCAGATGTTACATTTGTGTATAGATGTTGTAATTAGTAGTTTTTTACTATCTTCAGTATATATAGCTACAGCACCATTAGTATTGTTGTTCTCTCTGTCTTCTAATGAGTATCTTAACTCATCATACATCCAATCATCATATTTACCAGTATAATCCTTATTGTATTCAATTGCGTTTGGGGTTAATAAAACAATTGTGACACTTGTACTTTTCAATTTTTTATATAAATATTTTTGTATGGTTTCATCCGACATGTCTGAACGATCCTCTTCTTCAGAACAATCAATCACATCATCATCCTGATCAAACAATTCACAAAGATTTTCTTTGTATTCTACTCCATCACTAAATCTAAATGATATAAATACTTGCCTAGCCATTTACTATTCTCCTTCTACGATATCTTGATTTTTTCTAATAATTGTGGTTATTTTATTAACTAATTTTTGACTATCTGTTTCCTCTCGTAGATAATTTAAATCATCAACATAGTAATTTTCTTTTATTAAGTGATTTGCAATTTCTAAACTCATACCCCCTGTACTTCCTACAGGAACAATCAATGCTCCATTTCTATGGGCGATTTCAAACTCTTCCTTCATTCCACTAGAATTTATTATCCGCCCATCCTTTTCTTTTGTTCCATACAATAAAATACACACACCTGTGTCATTAAGCATAAGGTTTCGGTACTTCGTCCAGTCTTCAGGTGAACCCAGTGCAAATGGATATAATTTTAATTTTTCTTCTAATTTAAAGTGTTTATTTGTTTTTAGATATTGCATTGTCTCATCAATAATAATAGAACCGATATTCAAACCATAACCAGATATTATTCTTGATTCGTCTGATAATTCTAACAATGATTTAACAATACCTCGCAATAAACTTTCATCAAATTCTTCAAAATGTGAATCAGCTATTGCTGATGAAATAAATATATTTTCTTTATTAACTTGGATAGCTATTTTCCTTAATATTGACGCTATGTCTGAATACTCTTTAATTTCAATTATTTCGATTCCATATCTTAAGAAATCTTTGTTTTGAAGCGTTCTCTTTTTCTTTGCATAATCGTATTCTTCTTGAGTGTTATATTCATTTTCATTTACTTCCCTCATTATTGCATAATGTTCTTGTTTCTCTTCTCCTACCATACATCTGATTCTCGCCAATAAATCAATGAGATCGGGATCGTTAAAACTATATCCCATAAATAAAAAAGATTTAGTTGTCAAATCTCCTTTTAAAACATTCAACATACTTCCATGTGTTTCTTGATAAAGTTCATAATCCTCTTTTGATATTACGGCATCACTGCTAAATATTATATCACCATGCATTTTATAAATCACTGCATCAGAGCCTTTAATTGGATATAATAAATCCTTGTCGCGCCGTTTAATATCAATTCTCTTATTTTTGTTTATAAGAGCTTTTTCAATTAAATCATCATAATTTGTTGTCCAATATGTGTCAAGTGGTAAACTAGCTAAAATTTCATGTGTTATAGTTGGATTCTTATTAGTATTTATATTTTCAATAATTGCTTCCACAAGAGATTTTTTGTTTTGTTTGTAGGAAACATAATATTGTGCTAAGCTAATTAAGTCATCTTCTTTTGTTACATCTAAATCCAATTCGATAGCAACATCCTTCAAAAGATCTTTCCAATCGACATACCCAGCTCCAGATGACATGCCCGCTCCCAAAAAAGCTGCAGCACGCCCTAATCTTAATGATTTAGCAAATTTTTTAATAAAAATATCTTGATTTATTATAGCCACCTCCCCATCTATTTTTCAACAAAACAAAAATAAAAATCATATTAACACTTTAGTTAATATATCTATTCTTAACTAAAGCGACTGACTAATAAACACTTCACCTTTTCTTACTGCACCTCTATTATTACGTTGGAAGCTCAAATAAATATTTAGCTCCCTATAATTAACCGTTTGAGTCACACAAATGATACTACGCCAAATTTTAAGCCAAATCCGGTATAGTAGTTTGCATTTTATTAATAATTATCCCCTATGGCAAAGAGGACAACAGATAGCACAACCATCTGCCTTACTATAAAAATTTTTAGCTTTAGTTAAATTACTATAATATCCTAAGTACGTCTTGTCTTTTATCATTAGTTCATTTGAATGTTTTTCCGTATGAACTTCATGATGATAACCCGGGTTATACGTAGTGTCATTGTTAACGTAATAATATTCCATTTTTACCCTCCCTTCAAATTTAAATTTTATAAATATTGTGTGTTGAATAATTTTAACTTAATGCACAATCATATATATCATCACCTCAAGTACTAACAAATAAAAGTAATTAATATAACTTTTAAAATTTGCCCATTTTTCTACAAAAATGTTTACTTGTTATCTTTGGATTTAGACAGATTTCATTCATTCCTTCGGTACTAAATATATCTGTATTTTGAAGTTCATCATCAATCCATCCACATATATAACATTTAACATATTCTGTATTTAACGGAATAGTAAACTCCCCGCAACATGAACATCTTTTATACAATATAGGAATCCTTTTATCCTTTTCTTCTTTAACTGCCATTTCACTTCTAATAATTTCTGCATTTTTAATTATCTCCTCCACTTCAACTCTATCCTGATATTGCTCAATAGTTACCTGATTTATATCAGCTTCTGAAGATATTCCTCTGCCACCCATTCTATCACCTCCCCGCCTTTGATATATACTCAATCCATATGATGTTGCCTTTCATTTCTGGAAAAGGTCTAACTCCATAACAATAAATTAATTTCGGTTTAATTACCTCCATCATTTTATTATATCCTTTCATAAATAACTCCTTTTCTTTGCTTACATTAAGAGTTGAAATGGCAACTATTGAGCCTTCTTCTACACCTAAAAAACTAAATTCAAAGCTATCCTCAGCACCCCACGTTATTGTTGGAATTACTGCTTTTAATCCTTTATCCTGCCAAAATGCGCCACACCACCTGTTTTTAAAAATACTATTGATTTGTATTGCCAATGGCATATCTGTATATAAGCTAAAGTCAGGAGTTAAAACAACTTCAAACTTTGCCAACTTTTTGAAATATCTTTCAGGTAAATTATACAAACTATTAAGCTTATTATCATCATTGAAGAAATGGATCGCCTTATCTTCAGTAGCTCTACTTTTATAACTAATCTGATCAAAGCCAATAAACTTTAAATTAATATTTTTTAATTCGCACTTCTTAATTGTCGGTATACCATAATAATTGTCGGATTTGAATTGATTCCTAAGTAACTTTGGATCTTGTCTTACTTCTTTGCTTTTCATATTCTCTCCAATAGTTGTTGTGTTGATAATCAACTCAACATCTTTAATAAAAAAATTTAGAAAAGTTTTGTTTGACCAATTGCTTCATCGGCGGAATTGTATATTATTCTATTTTTTATATATAATAATCCTAATTTTTTAACCCTATTAGTTAATGCCGAAATTGAAACCTCAAAGTCATCTGCCATCTTGTATAGCTCATGAAATTTTACATATCCCTTCTGTTTCAATTCATTTATAGCATTAGAGACTATATCTTTAGGCATTAATAGCGAAGCAGCAAACATATCTGCTTGTACCTCTCTTGGATCTCGCCTAATCATATTACGGCAATGAAACACTTCAGTTGGTAAAAAGGTAATTTGTTCATGACTATTCTGCTTTGCAACATGTAATATCCAATGCCCTAATTCATGTGCCTTAGAAAAGTTCATTGTACCCATTTTTTCTATAAATAGAGCTTTCTTAGATTCATTCATAATAATTGTTTTATCCGCTGGTTTTATTGCTGCTAATATTATACCGTTAGAATCTAAACCATCAATATTTTGCCATGTTATTTCAAGATCATAAACAAACTCAATTATGTAATCAATATCAATTTTTTCAATGCATCCATTCCATGAAGTAGCTATTTTGGACTTTTGCAACACTTGAGTTGTAATATACTCCATATCTGCTTGTGTTATAAATTTATAACCAGACATAACTCATTCCTCAATAATGTTTTTTATTCTTTCTTTCTGATCTTCTGTCAAATATTGATACTTCCTAAATAATATATTAGCAGTTGTATCCTCTTTAATAATTGAATCCTTAAACTCAGTTGGAACTTTTTTAGCTAATAAAAACAATTCATTTGCATCTATATCTAATATTTTCGCAATTCTGTTTATAACTGTCTCTGATGGAGGCTCCAACGCACCTGTTTCAATTTTACTTATGTATGTAAAGTCAACATCTATACTTTTAGCTAAATCCCTCTGAGTAATACGTTTCTCTTTCCTAGCTTCTTTAATAATCTGACCAAAAGTTTTCAATTATATCACCCTTCATTATCATAACAAATGTTGAGTAATTTGTCAACACTTGAGTTTGCTAGACTTGATAACCTTTTTTGCTTAATTTAAACTGAATATGTGCATAATTCAACTGGTTCAAATGTACTATAATAATGTATTACACATAGTGATTAATACTATCATTGTAAAATCATTATAGTTATAATTATAATTTTATAAAGTTTCCCCAACATGTTTTGTTTAATATTTAGTGTCTTTTGGTGGACATGGATCGTTGCCATAACTATCTTTGTCTCTTATTTGACCATTAGGTCTATGGACGACAAGTTCTGATTGTTGGTTTTTGGCAATATTTCTCCCGTAGTTAATGGCTTCTTTTTGAGTATTAAATATTTTTGTTGCTTTTACATTTCCTGCACCCTTAACTTGCCACTTGCCGCCTTTAGGTGTTATGTGCTGATTTTTTCCCATCTATTATCATCTCCTCTCTTCAATATATTGTGTTTATATAGTTATTTATTAAAGTATACCACAATATATAGACAGAATAAAGGAAAATCCTACATAAAATTGCAATATGTTTTTACTTTCGTTGAATAAGCATCAATTGCACCAAGCACAAACATTATTTTTTTAATATATAATTTATCTCATCAGATGCTTTTTAAAATAAGTCATAAATAATAATATATGCGGCTATTTAAAGCTCAGACAATAACATAAAGATACATATGAAAAAGTCAGTACCCTTATTTAAAAGGGTACTGGCCTTTTATGGGACTACTTCCTGGCAGTTCCTTATTATTGCATGCGTTTTAATCCGCTAAAAATAGTTCAGCCGGCTCATCGAAAATTCGGTCAATATCAGCATAATTAAAATGAGATGTAACAGAAGTACATAAGTTAACCACTTGTACCGACCGTTTCTTAGCATATTCTACAGTATATCCTGTTCCGCCACCGCTCCCGTCATAATAACAAATTAATTTGCTGCTTTTATCTACCATAAATCTGTTTCTTTCATGATAACAACCAGTTTTAAAATGTTTATTCAATATAATTACATCATCGCATTTTGACAATATATCAAAATATTTATCCCTGTTCTGCCCTTTCCATTTGGAGGCTTGCTCTTCAAAGGGTACGACAGCTATTAATTTTATATGTACAGGATTTGAAAATTGAATTATTTGTTTACGTAATAAAACCTGCTCAGCACATATTAGGTCAAAACCATAACAGGCACCAAATATAAATGTATGATAGCCTTCTGATATTGCTTTATCAATTTCCATAGACACGTTCTGTAATAAATCAGTGAACTTTTTCTTATTCTTAGGCAGTTTTTCTGTTCTATGTCCGCTGAAGCAAAGAGTTTTATTTCTTTTACTTTCTTTATTCATAATCTTCATATAATCCACCTCATACCACTATACAAGTGTTAATTTGACAGTATTGTTTATGTACTAATTGTACTGTACTTCAAGTACATTGTCAATGCTTTTAATAATACGTATAATGAATCAAAGAGGTGCTATCAATGGTTGGAAAAATAATAAGAGAATTAAGGATAGAAAAAGGTATAACACAAAATGAATTGTCAAACTATTTAGGATTAACCCCTAAAATGGTTTCTTTTTATGAATTATGCGAAAGATTCCCACCTTATGATATTATCAATAAACTTGCAGATTATTTTAATGTTTCAACCGACTACTTATTAGGCAGAAGTAATGTAAAAAATCCTGAAAAATTTATTCAAGAATATCGTACATTAAGTAAAGAAAATATAAAAGAAATAGAAATATTTATACAACAACTAAAAACAAGAAATTAGCCTTGGCCATGAGTTTCCGGTATGTACCGTCTCCTCGGGAAATGGTTTGGATATAGAGATGAAAGATTTTTTTGATTCTGATTTGTTTCAAGATATAACTGATAATGATTAATTTATTGCATCAAAATTGCCCTAAAATATTTTAGAGCCTTTTTCCTATAATTTTTCAAGTGGTAAACTAATTCACCGATATTCTTGTTTTGCCCTTCTTTCGTCTCAGGCAAAGTAAGTTTCTTATCCTTTTTTTCGGCTTACCCTTATCCCCTAACTCTTTTTCTAATTTTCATTGTAAATTCTTGTCTTACGTCTAAACATAATTTGTCGCCCATTGAATAATCATGTAAGCATTTTCTTATTGAATAATCTACATTATTTTTATCTATTCTTGAATATAAACAACTTATGCAGCTATTAGTATTATGATTAGCTGTATCACAAATGATTTGTATAATATCATTAATATCACAAACTAAATCTTCTTCATTGTATTTTCTATAACCTTCAATCAATTGTTCAAAATTATAGATTCTATTAGCTTCAAATTCAATAAACTTAGGTATTTCATTATTATTTTGTTCCATAAAAGATTTAAAGCATTCAAATGGATGTTCGTTCCTGGTAAATTGCTTATAAAGACTTTTTGATACCTTTTTATCATTTTTATTGGAAGCATTTAAAAACAACATATATGCAAAGTCTTGTATTGTAATACACTTTAAGCCTTTAAAATATTTTGATTCAGTAATAAATCGCCATACAGTTGTATCCTGTGAGGATAGAATGCATACATTGTTAAATTTCGCAAATAATAATGTTTTATATTCACCAAGGTCTTTTAAATCGTCTATATTAAATGAATCTTTAAGTTCTTTTTTACACTCTTCTAATAAGCTTTTACCCGCATAGTCTGTTGGAAAATTGTCTTCAACTATTTTAATTTTTGATTTATCTGAAATACTTTCCATCTCATCTTTTAAAGGTTGTCCAATAACTTCTTCATATACTTGTCTATGAATAATAATATTCTCAAAGAATTGGAAAAGAAACTTTAATTGTCCTTTAAAATTTATTAAGATATTTGCATCAAAAAGTACAGGATCATTGATCGTTATCATATTCTTCATCTCCCGTACCAAAGTTAGAAAAATCAATACTAATAGGAATATTATCAGTTTTTATGATATTAAAGTCATCAAGATTCTTTCCATATTTGTTTAATATACTTTCAAATTTGCTAACTGAAATTATGTTGTTTCTATATACATCAAATGCTAGCTTAGGAATATTTAGAGAATGATATTTTCTCATATTTGGAGATTCTAGTTCATTAATATGTTTTATTACCTCATCATCAAGCATTTTGTGAAATTGAAAAATATTCTTTTCATATATATTATATTTTTCATACTCATCATAACATATTATCTTTAATTCTTTTAGCCTTTTTAAAATTGTTTTGAATGGAATCTCATATTCATATTGGAGTTCAATTATTTTAATAATAATATCTTCTTCATTATATTTTTTACCTTTAATAGAAGAAAACCTATCTTCTATCACTCTTTTAGGCATTAAAAAAGCAGCTGCAAAGTAATTTGCTTTTACTTCTTCTATATCTATAGATTTATCGTCTATACTTTCGGAAATATCATGCTCATTACAAACAATAAAATTATCTTTGCTAGTTTCTTTCAATCCAATCAAATGATATATTTCATGAGCTGCAGCAAATGCTTGATAGTTTATATTAAAACTTGTATTAACATAAATTTGAATAACATCTCCTTGTTTTCTTGTAAACCCAGCAATTTTCTTTGTCCTTAATGGGTATAGCAATATATATGAATCAAAAATATTTTCAATATAACCGAATATTTTAATTCCAATCGGGGATTCATCACCTAAATCATGTATTTTACGTTGTTCCAATGCTTTTTTTTCGATTTTATTTATTTCTTGTGATGATAACATTTATACCACCCCTATATTTTCTCTTGCATATTCTTAAGCTTTATCGCTTCATCCATCATAAATAATATCATTTGAACTTCTTCAATATCATCATTTTCTAAGTTTTTATCTTTTTTCATATACATTACAATATCTTCAGGATCGTGATTTATGCCTAAAATATAATCAGCTGATACATTATAAAAGTTTGTTAGTTTTCGCAGCTCATTTACATCTATTGACTTTTTATCATTCTCTAATTTGCTGTACGTTGTTGGATTAATGTCTATTTGAGCACAAAGTTCCTTTGCAATTATACCTTTTGATTCTCTCAAATCCTTAATTATATTTCCTATCGTTTTCATTTCATTCCCTCCTAACAATATTATATGTTAGTATTTGCATTTTAGCAACTATTTAATCGTTATATTTTGGTAATATTTCTAAAATGGCAATTTTGTAATGTATCTTACGTTTTTTTTCCCTAACTTTTTTTTACATCATCTTATTAATTTTGAATTTTAGATGATTAGTTCCTAAAGTCTGGCTCCTACAGCTACTAAAGATATGTATAAATTTCCCCAAGATAATATATCGAGATACTAGAGCTCTTTTAGTGGCTTTATAATCTTCTCAATTAATTCCGAATCATCAGTAATGCTGACAAGGGGCCAGCTGAAAACATACACTTCTTCAATATAATTTTGCTCCTTAGATTTAAAATGATTAAGATATGAAAAAATCAGTATCCTTATTTAAAAGAGTATTGGCCTTTTATAGGAATAGTCGAAGAATTAATTTTTCTTTAGTCATTTTTTTGGGATACTATAATCATGAAAATAATTGAAGATGGAGGGGATTAATATATATAGTTGCGCTTATTGCAGGTCTCATTTTATATATAGCTTATTTTAACCTTATAAAATAAGAATCCCTGGCTCACAAAGAAACAAAGAACCAGGGTAACATTCTAATTATTAATCTTTAAAAAATTACCTTCCTATCGAAACAGACATGCTGCTTTGATACCAGTTAACTTTATATCCAAGTGTTTCTAAAACTAAACGAAGAGGTACATAATTTTCTTTTGCATCAAAATCTAAGCCGTTAACAATATATTTATTGCTTTCTTCGTTATAAGTATATTCCAATCCAAGGTTATTAAATAAATTTTTAGCTAATACATATGTTCTTCCATTCTCAAGAATAGGAGCACTATCAAAGCCCATTGGCATTCCTTCAAACATTAATGTTATTTGAGAATTATCTTTTGTAGCAATTAATAAGATAATTATTACTTTTTTGTTAGGCATCATAGTCCTCCTTTAAAATGAATTAGAATTATTTAATTATAACTTATTTAAACAAGCTATTTTGTAATATTTTACTTTTAACTTTTCAATTATTGACTTTAAAAACGCAGGCAGGTCTTTTGTGCTTCTATTGATGCTTACAATAAAACAACTAAAAAAGAGAATGCTTCATATTGAACATCTCCATAAAGTAGACTTGATGCCACGATTCCCACTTGTCCATAATACCTGCAATTACCTTTTCTTTTTTCTGTAATAATTTTTACGTTTTTTATTATGGCTCGTCTTTTTATTTCTGATAATTGGATTGCCTTCATACGAGTTGTTTGTTGTTAAGGAAACCCACATTGAAGTTCCGCCATCTTCTTCCTTAGTGTGAATTTGCAAAAAATTAAATTTCTTTAGAAATTTAGATAACTTTGTATCCCCATAATTTCTAACATCAAAATCCGGATATCTTTTCACTAATTTGCTGCCGAGCTCACCCATGTTCATATTTTGGTCATCATTATCAGATTCATTCATGATTTTCATTATTGCAGACTCAATTGTAGCTAAATCAGTCATATTTTTCGAAGTTTCTATTTTTTCAAGCTTTGGATTAGATATGGTATCTAATTCGCCATCAGAAGTATTATTGTTAACTTCATCATCTTCACTATCTATATTTATTTCTGTTTCAATGCTTTTCTTTTCTGTTACAGCTAAAACATCTAAGTATTTAAATTGATTACATGACGCTATAAATGGTTTTGGAGTTTTCCTTTCTCCCATTCCAACTACAAGCATTCCTGATTCCCTAAGCCTTGAACATAATTTCGTAAAATCACTGTCGCTTGATACTATACAAAATCCTTCAACATTACCTGAATAAAGTATATCCATAGCATCGATTATCATAGCTGAATCTGTTGCATTTTTCCCAACTGTGTAACCGTATTGTTGGATTGGAGTTACTGAGTATTCTAACAATACATCCTTCCATGATGATGCGTTAGGCTTTGTCCAATCGCCATATATTCTTTTATAAGTAGCTACACCGTAATTAGAAATTTCATCTAATATATATTTAATGTATTTTGCTGAAACATTATCTGAATCTATTAATACCGCAAATCTCTTTTCCTGAAGCATGTTTCCCTCCTCTACAATACGCATTGTTATTAAGCACCTACATTATATTATACACTAAAACGGAGTTAAGGTGTTTGTTTTTAATCATAAAAAATGAATCGTATCGTCCCTTTTCATCAAAGCTAATTTTTTAATTTTTTCCATGACAACACTAAATTTTAAATATTTTTATTCTATTACCCAGCATTATTAGCATTTGTTCTTAAATAAGTTTACTTATTAGTGCCTCACATGGTAAGCAACACATTCAGCAAAACCCGCAATCATTGAAATTCCAACCTCAAAAATAAGTTTACGGCATGGTGCCTTTTACGGCATGGTGCCTGGCACCATGCTGCCCTATAATATTACCGCTCTCCCGATTTCATTAAAAATAGTTGGCCAATGCTGATTTAATATAAATCTCTCATCAAGATTTAAGTAATCAACAGCAATGCGAGTAACTTCTCTATAGTTAGGAAACCTTCTCAGTTCTGAAACACTTAAATCCATCATAGCACTAAACAAATGTCCCTCATTTTTCTTTATCGCCTTTTTCAAATCTACAGCACCACAAGTAGTACACATATAATTAACACACCAGTTATTTTCTACCTGAGCCCTTAATATTTGCACATATTTATTTTCAAAAATAATGTCAGGGTTTTGTCTTGCAATATTAAGACAACGATTTCTTAAGCGTGTGACAAGAGGACTAGAATTGGAATTGTTTTGTATATTAAAAATCGGCTGATTCAATTTAATCATACTTTTTTCAATTATATTAATATTATATATGTTGAAAAATTCATATAGAGTGTGTTTGCATTCATATGATACTTCAAGGTTATTTTCAATAAAGTCTTTTGCTGCTTGTTTTTCCGGCTCATTGAATCTATAATTATTCGAGTTTACTAATCCTTTAATTGGATTAAAAAGAAGCACAGCACCAACAGTACGGAAAAAGGTTCCATTTCCAATGTGTAAAAATTCCTGTTTAAACCTTTTTAGTAATCCTCCATTTCCTATACCTTTACCAATATAAATTACATTCTCATCAACTAAATATTTTAACATTTCTTCAGGTGGCGTTGGAATAGTTCTTTCTTGATATTCCTTATGCATCTCATTATTGACATCTTTAAAAATATTTCTGTGCATACTCCTTACAACATAAATACCTGTGCAATTATTAATGCGCAATTCATTAATCTTTTCTGATGGTTTATTAAAGTCATGAAACATCATAATTCCCCCTCCCGAAATTATTTCTTATCACAAACTACTCTCCCAATATTTCTTTGTATTATCATATATCTCGTCTAAAGACACACGATGTGGATTAAAGCGGAACAAGTGCACAGTTTCAGCGTAATCGATGCTCATTTAGAGCGGTTGATATGCACAATTTCGTGCGGCATATTCATTCTATCCAAGTTTACATTATTATGATTCTCAATATCTGGATTTAAACCGACATCGACTGGATAAGCATATATGTCATGGCTAAAATCTCCCAGTTGACATTTAGACTTTCCTTGTTATAAGGATCTCAATTCATAGATACTTTCATATGTATAAAATTCATTGGCAAATATTACATTTAAGTTCACTTCCAAGTTTATTAAATACATACTTTGTTAGGGTTTTGTAAACATGTTTAAAGCTAATACCAATAATACTCCCTAATGGTATGAAACCTGATAAAAGTGAAGCTATATCAGTTATAAGTTCTTGTCGGTCTTTATATTTAGTTTTTTTCTGGCAAAAAATACTACAAATCAATTCCTTTATATTTTTGTTTTCAAGTGCCTTATTGATATTGAAAAAGAATATATTATTTGTATCAATAACTGAGTCTACATCTCCAATATTATCTTCATCATATTGATACTTATGTAACTCAGTCATATTACTATCTTGCAAAAATTTAAATAATCCTTCAGAGTACTTAAGTGAATAACTTATTTCTCCATGTCTATTTACAAAAGCGTTTATATTATCTGAAGAGATACTATACAAACCAATTATTATTCCTTTGAACTCCTGATATATATTTTCAAGTAAATCCTCTTTCTTTATAAAATCTTCAAGCTCTAATACCAAATAGTCATATCCATCAATATCAAAACTATTTATATTATTGACTAACTCAACAACATATTGATTTTCGGATAATAATTGAGAAACACAAGAACTAGATTGCTGTAACAAGATTGTTCTTGAGTGTAAAAATAATACTCTTTTCTCATATTCTAAGTATACTTTGAAATAGTTTAAAATAGTTATAATCTTTCCACTTCCTGTAGGCATATTGACAAATATTCTGTTTTGTCCTCTTTCAATATCGCTTTGAATCTTATAAATACATGCTAATTGATATGGCTTTAAGCTTAAATCTACAACACCCAAAATTTGCACCACCTTTAAAATCCGATTTTTATATATTGCTTTTTTGTAGGTTCTGAATTTTAAAATTCTAGCACCAAATAAGTAAATTTAAATGACCAATGCAGGCATAGTAACATCGCTATAATACATTTTTTATATAGATACATAATGCAGATTGGATAAATGAAATTTCCAGTAAATTTGTTGTTTTAAACGCCGTTTAATCGCCGAATGCACAATCCTCCTCAATCACTTGGTTTTGTAATTCTTCAGATTCAGTTTCTTCTTCATCTACCTCTTGCCAATCATCTGCAATGGCTTTCCAGTCTACCGTTCTTTCATTGTCCATCCAGACATCCCAGTAATCAGGATCGTTTGATTTCGGTCGATGCTCCTTCTTGAGATATCTCATTTCTACAGAAACAGGTAATTCTGAAGCCCACCCCAATAAAATAGCGTAGCGAGATGGAAGTGAGGGAAGCTCTCTTAACAATCCTCTTATATTGTCAGGTACCAACTTATTGACAAGATCTTGATCTCGATCATTATTTATTCGGTGAAGCAAAAAACTATTACATTGTGAAAGAACCGTAGGTGAAAGTTCACTAGGTCGTTGTGATGAAAGAATTAGCCCAAGTCCAAACTTTCTACCCTCTCGTGCTATCTTCTCAAACACTTTTGCACACATTTTAGTAGCTGTTCCTGTTTCACTATCAGAATTATATTGTTTTATAAAAGTATGGGCCTCTTCCATTACTAATGTTGTGGGCAATGTTTTTCCATCATGATGTTTTCTGTATCGTTGTAAAGCTTCAAGTGTCATTCTTGCAATAATAGCCGTTATAATATGAATAACCTCTGTTGGAACAAGAGATAAATCTATGATTGAAACTGAACCTTCAGCATTATTACTAGGACAAATGTAATCATTTAGCCATTGTTCAAGTGTTAAGTCAGGATTTCCACCAGTAATACGCTTAAGTTTCGAATCGGAAAGTAATGTCCGAATTCTCATAAGCATAGTATCAACATATTCAGATGTGTTCATTATTTCAGAATTTGCTTCAATACTTCGCAGCAATTGTTCTCCAGTAAACGGTCGCGGAATATCGGCATCTATTGGTAGTGCATCCTGATCAGAACCACCAAATGCATAGTGGGCTGATTGAATTAATCTTAACATTTCAGAAACCTCTGTTAATGTAAAATCCATATGAGCATACCGTTCTGATCTCGCTGAAATAAGTTCTGATAAATTTTCACTTAACTGATTTAAAGCTTCATTTTGTTCTCCAGTATATTCATCACTTTGACCCAATTCACTATTCCATTTCTGGATTTTTTCAAAAAAGCTTTTCGGTTTTGGGAAACTCCCCCAAGGACTTCCTGAGTTCCGTTCTTGAATAACAATTGTAACAAGAGTTCGAAGAAATCTTCTCATTTGCTGACTACTTGTTGGCATTTCCATGTCCTGCCCATCTCGCACAGTTCTCAGTGCCTGAATAAGAGTAGGACGTTGAGCTCCACTGCTAGCCTGTGTAAAGGCACACCATTCAGCACTATTCCAAAGCCACAAAGGAATATGGAGTTGATGAATATTTCTTTCTTCTTCTACTGCAAAGACCTTAACGTTACTCATGTTAGAAAACGTATTTGTATATTCACCGTTTGGATCAAGAATAATGAAGCGAGAATTTATAGATTCACTTATACTTAATTGTAATCTTTCTTCTTCTGTTAAGCCCCCATATAATTCCTCAGTTTCTTTATTATAACGTTTTCGTTCAGCTCTTGCTGCTTCTAATGACCACCGTACTATACCAGCAACCGAGCATGATTTTCCACTACCTGTATTACCCAAAATTGCCAGATGTTGTCCAAACAACCTATCTGGATCAACAGAAATTTCAGCGTTTCCCGCTATAGGGCTAACACCAATATTTACGCGTCGGTTTGAACCAGACTCAACAATAGATTTTAACTGTTCCTGTGTCGGAAGCAACACTGGATCCCCAACAGTTGGAAACATCTCTATTCCTCTTGTAAACTCATAACCTATTTCTTCATTTCTACTAATTTTTTCCTTTAGAACTCCCAAAGGGCTCAAACTCATCTTTCTTAAAGGATATGGCAAATCTATGACTCCAAAATCTTGAATCCCACGGCGTTTTGGGTATTGAGATCGTTCTATAGTAATCCATTCGATTTGAGAAACAAGAAAGCCACTTTCATTTGGTATTAAAACATAACTGTTAATTCGCGGGAACGGTCTCGGAATACCAGAATTTAAGGCAATATTATTTGGAGCTTCAATATCAAGTAGTACTATAATCTCATCAGGAGAAACAAAATCCACGCTTCCTATTCGTAAAGAATCTGCATTTGCAAGAGGTGTTAACATTATTCTTCTGTACCTCCTTCATCTAAATCCTTTGTTATAATCGGCTGTTCATATCTTTGTCGAAGTATTTCTGCCATACGAATTGTATTACGATCTATTACAGGCTTAGGCAAATAGTAATTTACTAGTGAATCAATGTTTGCTACATCCTTACCAATAAGGAGTGACATTTGTGTTGAACGTCCCCATTCTTCATAACACCTCTTTATTCTATCCATTGAATCACCATATGCAATAACTACCAAATGAGTAGAAGGAATTGTAAGCATATCATGGATAATTCTATTAATATGATCATCACCAAATCCATATCCATACGTTACTATAGTGCTATTTGGACGACATAAGGCAGCAGCAAAATCCCTAAATAATTCCACATACGGATATTCAACCGTCTCACGATCTTTCGCTGAATTTGGATAAATCATTATTTTAGAAGAATCTGCAAGCAATCCTGGTGCTTCAAGATACGGAGTTATATCTTTTGCTCCAAAAGGTAAGCCTATTTTTCGGATGGTTCCATTAGAATTTATCCAATCAATAGAACCATGTAACTTCGTATACCTTGCAACACCTTCAAGGTAACGTGGTTCGCCGCGAATACCAGGAGGATTGTAATGCATATCTATATCCAAACGCGAAGATCTGAAGATTGGTGAAAGAGATCCAACAAATCTATCAATAAGGTGCAATCCAGCAATATCAGCACCCGCCTCAATCATTCTATCATAATTTGTTGTAAAAATATTTAGTCGCTCCCTTGTTCCTGTTCTACTCGCAAAACTCATTAGGAACAAAACAAGCTTATTAAATGCTTCAACTCTTTTATCATTATCAGCAAGTGCAATCTGATTTTCTATTTTAGAAATATTTTTTGTAAAGTTATATATTAAACTATCTAATTCTTTATTTAGTTCTAAATATAATTCTTGTTCTTTAATAATTTCTAACCCACGTAATAGTTCATTCATAACACGAATGTAATCTTCGATATTAGGTTCCTCTCCACGTCCTGTTTCCTTCGCACTAACATATGCTCTTTCTCTAATTTCGGCTGAATAATGTGATAATGGAGTGAATTCTCCCATTCCACTATTTGCGCTCCCACAAGCTCCCAATTGAATAGCAGTTGTCAACCCACTTCCAACCAACAAAGAAAAATGCTCTGATTGAAACAGCGATGTCAACCATGGTTCAATTCTACCACGCAGATTCATTTCAGTAAAAGTTCCTTCTGTACACCAATTTACATTTTGACCTTCCGACAATTCGAATATCTTTACATCCCCATCTTTTTCTGACAGTTTAAATATAATAGGCATTCTATCATCTCGAACCTTTACAATATTTTCTGTCATATTGTATACCTCCAACATCTATCGAATTTCTATATATGCTTCTGCTCAATGTAAAATCAATATCATCTACTACTGTTGATTATCAATAAAACTGTAATCAGAACATAATAAATAGACAGTCGCCAACGTTTTCCTAACTAATCTATTATCGCTCTTCATTTGATTAAATATAATTAGTAAATCTCAAAATTAAACCCTCTAATTTCCATTATACTGGAAGTCTCGACATAAATCAACCATTAAATGGAAAAGCTTGTAGATGATAAAATGGAATTGACAGAAAACGACAAATAAGATTTTACAGTTTTAGCTGTTAAAACAGGTTCCTTGTATGTATAATTATAGAGATTATACAGAAGGAGGACATGCACATTGAAAATTGAAGAAGGGTGGAAAATGTATATTGATATTAAACGTTTAAAAGGTAAGGGATTTAGTAACACTAAAATTGCAGAAATGTTAGGTATTAGCAGACCTACAGTAATAAAATACATGAAAATGCATTTGAATTTTATGGAGGATATCCGGAAGAAGCAGTTTATGACCAGGACCATTTGGTGCTAGTAAGCGAAAATTATGGAGATTTAATATTTACAAGGGAGTTTGCATCGTATCTGCAAAAGCGGAAGTTTTCAATATATATGTGTAAAAAAGCAGATCCTGAAAGCAAAGGTCGAATTGAAAAAGTAGTAGATTTTGTAAAAGATAACTTTGCAAGCAACAGAATATTTTCAGGAATAGATAAATGGAATGAAGATTGTATAAAATGGCTTGAAAGGAGAGGAAATGGGAAAACGCATAATACAACAAAAAAGATACCGGCTGAAGTATTTAATGACGAGAGAAAATACCTGCAGCCGGTCACAGAAAAATTAATTTCTGAATATCGTATTTTAAGCATAACATATCAAGTGAGAAAAGACAATACAGTTCCAATAAAAGGTAACAGATACACCGTACCAATAGGAACATATAAAGGACCATATACGTATGTAGGTGTCAAACAAGTAGCTAATAATCATTTGATAATTTATGACATAGAAACTAAAAAAGAACTTGCTAAACACGATATACCTGACACCAAAGGAAATCTTGTAAGAAACAATAATCATAAAAGAAGCAGAAATCAAAAGATAGCTCCATGGATGGATAAAATCACAGAAATGTTTTCAGATACTCAAAATGCAAAAATGTTTTTAGATGCAATACATAAAGATAAGCCTAGATATATGAGAGACCAATTAATGCTAATAGAGAAAGCTTTAAAGGCAGCAGATGAAGCAGCGGTAGACAAAGCACTTAAATTCTGTGTAAATAACAATTTGAATAGTAAGGGAAGGGAAAAAAAGAAATTTGAAAGAATGCTAAAATTAGCGTGCTTCCCTGAATATAAAACATTAGATGAATTTAACTTAGAAGAACAGATAACATTAAGCAAAAAGCAATTCAATCAACTTAAAGAACTATCCTGGTTGGAAAAAGGTTTTAATTTAATATTTTTAGGTGCTCCGGGCGTTGGAAAATCACACATTTCAGTAGGTATAGGCATTGAGGCATTGAATAATGGGTATAAAGTAAGATTTATTACAATGGCGGATTTAATACACCTGTTGAAAACACAGGAAATTTCAAGTAGATCTAAAAATAATATTAAAAGAATTATAAGCAGTGATTTAGTAATAATAGACGATTTAATGTTTATGGCGATGGAAAAAGGAACAGCAAATATGTTTTTCCAATTAATAAATAAGTTATATGGTCAAACATCGTTGATAATTACTTCAAATAAAGGTCCCGAAGATTGGGGTGAGTTGATTGGAGATCCAGCTATTACTACTGCAATATTAGACAGGCTTATTCACAAATGCGAAATTATCAACATTCATGACAATGAAAGCTATAGAATGAAGCACAGGGAAAAAATTTTCAAAGAATAATGTCTCACAAGCCGGCAAGAATTCGGCCACCGCTCTGTGAATCTCCACTCGGGCTACGCCCTCCTGGAGATTCACAGAGCGGCATAAGCAACGCACTTCATATATATTCTATAAATTCTTGAATTTATGCAAGTGATAATATGTTTAACTGTAAAAAGTTATTTGTCAAAAATCGTAAAAAACTAATTGACATTCACACCAGTTTTAAAATGTTTATTCAATATAATTACATCATCGCATTTTGACAATATA
>ENA-UOOK01002561-UOOK01002561.1-fermentation-metagenome-genome-assembly--contig:-NODE-2561-length-22107-cov-12.729050_pt1 | contig 22107 bp, 16 predicted proteins | sample MGYA00245777_ERZ724023 | MGnify/ENA primary metagenome ERZ724023 (study PRJEB28704, sample SAMN03018312) | fermentation metagenome | biome: anthropogenic terrestrial biome; feature: soil...
TATTTTTAATGTAAAATCCATCTTATTTGTAATTTCTTTGTTGAACGTTAATAAACTCGTATTTTAATTCTTCCTTATGCATAATTGGTTCTTGGTCTTTGCCTGTGTATTGCCAGGCTGCAACGAACATATAATTATCATCATCTCTTTTTGCCTCGCCTTCATTGGTAACGAATTCCTCTCTGTAGTGTCCACCGCAGCTTTCTTCTCTTTGCAAAGCGTCTTTGGCTATAATTTGTGAGAGTTCTATATGGTCTGCTAAGCGTACGGCTTTTTCAAGTTCGGGATTCATTGAGGTTAAATCTCCTGTAACTCTTACATTTGTCCAGAACTCATTTCTTAATTCACGAAGCATAGGGATAGCTTTTCTTAAATTTTCAGCGTTTCTTCCCATGCCTACGTATTCCCACATTATATGTCCAAGTTCTCTTTGTAGTGTATCCACAGTTTTCTCTCCTTTAATTGACATTATTGTTTCCAATTTGTCTCTAAGGGCATTTTCTGCTTGTGTAAATTCTTCTGTTTGTGTGGATATTCTTTCTTGGTAGATCTGGTCGGAGAGATAGTTCTGGATTGTGTATGGTAAAATAAAGTAGCCGTCAGCTAATCCTTGCATAAGGGCAGATGCTCCTAAACGATTGGCTCCGTGGTCCGAGAAGTTTGCTTCTCCTGTTGCGAAAAGTCCTGGAATGGTTGTTTGGAGTTCGTAATCTACCCATAGGCCTCCCATTGTGTAGTGTACAGCGGGATAAATCATCATTGGGTTTTCGTAAGGATTGACATCAACTATCTTTTCATACATCTGGAATAGGTTACCGTAGCGTGCCTCAACCTTATCTTTACCCAAGCGTTCTATTGCTGATTTGAAGTCTAAGTAAACTCCGTATCCGCTTGGAGCTACACCATATCCGGCATCGCAGCGTTCTTTGGCTGCACGTGATGCTATGTCTCTTGGAACAAGATTCCCAAAGGCAGGATAACGTCTTTCTAAATAATAATCCCTATCCTGTTCCGAAATATCGGTAGGATTTAGCCTTCCTTCTCTGATTGCTTGTGCATCCTCAATCTTCTTTGGAACCCAAATTCTTCCGTCGTTTCTTAAAGATTCGGACATTAGTGTGAGTTTGGACTGATAGTCCCCTTTAACAGGAATACAGGTCGGATGGATTTGTACAAAGCATGGATTAGCAAAGAAGGCTCCCTTGTGGAAGCATTGTACAGCTGCCGAGCCGTTACAATTCATCGCATTTGTGGAAAGAAAATACACATTTCCGTAACCTCCTGTTGCAATGACTACGGCATGGGAAGCCCAGCGTTCTATTTCTCCTGTTTGAAGGTTTCTTGTGATTATTCCTCTTGCTCTACCATCAACCACAACTAAGTCCATCATCTCTCTTCTTTCATACATCTGAACTGTACCTGCCTTTATTTCTTTTGAAAGGGCAGAATAGGCTCCCAAAAGGAGTTGTTGTCCTGTTTGACCCTTAGCATAGAATGTCCTGCTTACCTGTGCTCCTCCAAAAGAGCGATTGTCCAACATCCCAGAATAATCTCTTGCAAAAGGAACTCCCTGTGCAACACATTGGTCTATTATGCTATTGGAGACTTCTGCCAAACGATAAACATTAGCTTCTCTTGCACGATAGTCTCCTCCCTTAATTGTATCAAAAAATAACCTATCAACACTATCTCCATCATTCTGATAGTTCTTTGCTGCATTTATTCCGCCTTGAGCTGCAATGGAATGTGCCCTGCGAGGAGAATCGGAAATGCAGAATATCTTAACATTAAAACCTAATGCTCCCAAAGAAGCTGCCGCCGAAGCCCCAGCCAGACCTGTTCCTACAACTATGATATCTAATTTTCTTTTGTTGGCAGGGTTTACCAATTTTTGGCTTGATTTATATCTTGTCCACTTCTCCGATAGCTGACCTTCTGGTATTTTGGAACTAAGTGTATTCATATCTTTATATATTTTATTAATAAATTCTTTAAATCTTTTTTCCTACTTTACAAACATAAACCAAAGAGGAATTATTGCAAAACCAAGAGGCACCAAAACGGCATAGAAAACAGAAATCCAATCAATTATTGGAGAATACTTCCTATGACTTAGCCCCAAGGTTTGAGCCAAAGAATTGATGGCGTGGTAGAGATGGAACCCCAAAACAACAAAAACCACCAAATAAATCAATGAATAGGTTTTGTTGGCAAACAACTCCTTACTCATAGTGTAGAAATCAGGTTCAACATGCTTAAAGTCTTCACCACAATACTGAATCACCTCCTCTTTGGTCAAATTCACCATATTCTTCTGACTCTTATCCATTTTCTCAGGAGAAATCTGGCTTATTGCCTGATATTGTGCCATAAGAGCAGCCTGCTCCTTTTCGTTTAGCTCACCCTGCTGGAGCTTTATTGCCTTTTGTTGGAATAGCTTATCAACCTGCTCAATGCTTGCAGAATACTTTCCCTGAACCAAGTCTAACTTAACAAAATAGAAATTGATAAAATGCAAAACCAAAAAACAAGCAATAATTCCTCCTGTCCAAATCATATATCGCGACATAAAAGGAGTCTTGGTTTTAGTTCTTACCTTGTAGCGAACCGGACGAGCCAGCCAGTTTTCAATTGTAAGATAGATAGCAAGACAAATATGCAGAAGCACGCTTGCCAAAAGTACAATTTCAAACACTTTCACAATGTAGTTTGTTCCCATGAAATGACTTGCATTTCTGTACCACTCTCCACCATCATCTCTCAAAAGACAAAGGTTAATTCCCAAATGCACCGGCAAGAACAAGAGCAAAAACAACCCAAAGGCTGCAAGAGCTATCTTTTTGGTGATGGAGGCAAATTGTATTAGTTTCATAGATTTTTGCTTTTAGTTAATATATTTATTTGGACTATTTCTTTTTGTTAATTAGAAATGCAAAGTTATAAATTATATTCCAGATAGTCTGCTCTGGCGTCAAATTAATTTGTTTTATGCTGTAAGAGACTTTCTCTTTTGGGATTAGGGTATCTCTAAAAAGAACATTATTGATATCTAACCCCTGCTTTAAGGCTGAAACAACGTTTAGAGAATGTTTTTTACCTCCAATCAAGAGGTGGTTTTCCTTGATTTTTTAGGTATTCATTGGTTTGAGAGAAATGATGATTGCCAAAGAAACCCCTATGAGCAGAAAGAGGCGAAGGGTGAACAGATTTGAGAACTAAGTGCTTTGCTCTATTAATAAATTCCCCTTTTCTCTGAGCATAAGAGCCCCAAAGCATAAAAACCAAGCCTTCTTTATCATTTGCCAAATGAGAGATTACGCTATCGGTAAATGTTTCCCAACCTTTGTTTTGATGTGAGCCTGCTTTGTGAGCCTCAACAGTTAAAGTTGCATTAAGCAACAGCACTCCTTGACTTGCCCAACGCGAAAGATCTCCATTTAGATAAGGTTCAATATTTAAGTCTTGCCTTATTTCCTTAAAGATATTTTGCAAAGAAGGAGGCAGAGCAACGTTTTCATTTACCGAAAAGCAAAGCCCATGAGCTTGATTAGGCTCGTGATATGGGTCTTGTCCAATAATTACAACCTTAACCTTATCAAACGGACATAAGTTAAAAGCATTAAAAATCTTCGCTGCCTTAGGATAAATAGTTTTAGAATTATACTCTTGACGCACAAAAGAAACTAATTTCTCAAAATATTCTTTTTCAAACTCAGTTTGCAAAACCTTTTTCCAACTCTTTTCAATCTTTACATCCATAAGTATATCTTTTTATCTTATTCGTTAAAAAATACATCAAAAACATCATTCTTTATCAGTTCTTCAAGAGGGCTTATTGTTCTTTTTTGTTTACGATTTGCAAATTCGTCTTCATTAAAACTCATTTCTTTTGTGTCGTATATCACAATCTCTTCAATTAAGTCTGTCTTTTTAATCCCATCAAAAAAACTATTCTTTTTCTTTACTCCATCCCTATCATTATAAAATATTACCTTGCTAAAACAATTGGCAAGAAAGTATTTTCCATCCAACTCCCTGAAATTAACAACCGTAATATGCTCTTTTATTTCAAACCTCCCATTCTTTTTATCCCAGAAAACTCTTGGTTTGGATTTGTCCAAAGCCGATTCTATCTTAGTTATAGCCATGGTCTGTGCATCAATAAAGAAAGATATAATCTTAGGCAACTCAAATAAAGAGGAGGATTTATTTTGTTCTATATTCTGATGTAATGATACTATATACTCTGTTTCAATACTATCTTGCATTGTTATTTTCAATGAATACTTAAAGTTGTTAGTATCTTGGTTTTTAGCCATGTCCTTAGCCATAATATTAGAGTTGAGAATATAAACCATATAATAATAAACAATATCATCAATACCGAAATAGACATAATTGATATAATATCCTTCTTTATTACTAATTTCTTCTCTGCCATTAAATGATGGGAGAAGAAGTTTCATACCAATAATATTCCATCTCTTATAAATATCATTATTCCAATAAAGATATAGCAAGCTATCATTTACCTTCTTTTGCATCAAACTTTCCATTTCCAAATAGAAGGTTTTATCCTTAAGGTAATTCTCACCTACACTTCTCAATGCTTTTAATAGTATTGCTTTTGGCCCCAAGCCTTGAACATTAACCTCTGGAAGAATTGTTTTTAAAGGAGCAAGATATATCTTTTTATCTTTCTTATTAGTGGCAACTTCGAGGGCTCTTAACTTATAACCAAATGCTCTAATAATTATTGTTTCCTTTTCAGTTCTTAGCCTTATAGAAAACCTCCCTTTATCGTCGCTCATAACCCCGTATGAGTTGCCTTCAAGCCAAATGGAAGCAAAGGGAATAGGTGTTTTGTATTCGTCATCTAAAATCACTCCACTAAATATTCCTTGCTGAGAGTAGGAATAAAAAGAACTTATTGTTAAAAGAATAGTAATAAATAGTTTTTTCATAATATTTTTGTTTTAATATATTTAGTTTCTATTTGCCCATAGAACCATCGCTTCCGCCTGCTCTTTGGTCAAAGTTCTCGGTTTGAGGCTTGGTTACTTGTTTATTCTTATAGTATTTCCCAAAACGATAACGCAATGAAAAAATAAATCGTGGCCCTTGATATTGTCCCCAACTTTTAGAAATAGTGTTTAGATAACGTGTTTCACTATAATTATCATTTATATTTAATAAATCACTTATCCCAAAAGTAAAGCCAAACTTCTCTTGGAAGAAACTCTTAGAGACACTTAATGAGATGTCTTGTGTTGAACTACTTGTGCTTAACCCATACATTGAGGAAGAATAGTAGTAGTAGTAAGCACTTAGGTTCCATTTCTTCGGAAGAGTAAAATCAGAACTTATACTAAAATTATAACTCCAATGTTCTCTGTTTATATTGGTTTGATTTGCTGAGGCCACAATTTTATTATAGTCTGCTCCAAAAGAAGTTCTAAAACTCCACCATTCATAAAATTCTTTATTGAAACTAATTCCCAAATCTAAATTATTTGATGAGCCAAAGTTTAAAGGAACAGACATAAGGGCAAGGGGGTTATGTGCAAATAGATTGGAATCAATTGGACCTTCTATCCAATTTATATCGTCTTTGGTATGCGAATAAGATATATTAGTAAAAAGCATATATTTCCAAGAATGAGACAAAGAAATTGAATTGGAGTATTGTGGATTTAAATATGGATTACCTGTTGAATAGGAATACTCTGAATATTTCCTTACAAAAGGGTCTAAGCTCCCAGACCAAGGACGAGAAATACGATAAGAATAAACTAAGGTTAATTGATTATCGGGCGTAAACTTATAGTTCAACCTTATATTTGGGAATATATCAAAATAACTCCTTTTGGTTATGCTATCTAATGCATATTGATGTCCTTGTGTGTTTGTTTGCTCTGCTCTTAATCCAAGCCTAACATTAAACTTCTTTTTAAAGGTGTTGGAAAAAGAAGCATATGCAGAATTGATATTTTCAAAATACTTAAACCTATTTGATTGCATTACATCATTCTGATAAGTGTTTGTTATTGTATCTAAGAATAAAAACACATAATCCTTATTGTTGGAGTTAAAATTAGTTTTAACTCCTGCTTCAAATCGCATAGTTTTATTGAAAGGCTTGAAGTAATCTGCCCTTGCACTTAAATTATCAGAAGAAGAATTAGTTGTTCTATCGTAACCCTCAATGCGAGCAAGAATAGTATTTATATCACCTAAGAAATAATTATTAAAGGTTTCAGCATTGCTCTCACTAAAAGAGCGGTTATAACTTATGTCGAAAGAAATCTTAGAATCCAAAGTATCTAATTTCTTAACATAGTCTAAGCTTATGCCTAAATTATTTCTTGCATCCTTACTCCCTGAATTAAGAATATAAGAAGAATCGATTTGGTCATAGTTAGGATAAGACGAAAGCCAATAAGGAGAAGTGTTTTTAATAAGAGGGTTACCCCCATTGCTATAATATAGACTCATTCCAATGGTACGAGTTGTGTCAATTAGATAGTTTGCATTAAGATTTAAATTATTATTTTCCCAAGCCCATTCATTCTCACCTTGTGAACGGAAGAGAGTAGTGTCTCCTTCTGCTTTAGAGGTGTATCTTTCTTCTCTGCTTTCACTTTTATTACTCCACCGCATAGGAGAAAAGCCTATTGAGGTTGTCCATTTATCATCAACATAACTCAACCGAGCCGAGCCATAATATTGTAAGGATGTCTGATAGGAAGTCTGCCCCCAAACCGAACCATTAACACCATAATTTTGACTCTTCTTTATCTTAATATTTATTATCCCTGCTGTGCCCTCGGCATCATATTTTACACCAGGGTTAGTTAAAACTTCAAATTTCTCAATCTGGTCTGCACCCATACCTTTTAGCATATCCACTATTGATTTGTAGTCAAGCTTCAAATCTCTTCCATTGTACTGAAAAGTAACTCCACTCTTACCATTGAGTTTTAAATTATCATCCTTGTCAATAAAAACTCCTGGAACCCTTTTCAAAAGGTCAAAGGCATTGGTAACGCTTGCTGCCAATTGCTCGTCAATATTCATCGTTAGCTTATCCTCATCAACAACAATCCTATCAACCTTTGCAGTGATTTCTACTCCTTCCAATTCCGAAGAATGCTCTAAAAATAAATCCCCTAAGTCAATTACTTTCTCCTCTTTAAAATCTTCTTTCTTGATTTCAAGCCTTAGAGTTTTGTATCCTACAAAGCTTAGTTTTAGAATCAAATCTCTTTTTCTTACACTCTTAAATTCAAAATACCCATTAGTATCAACGCTAACTCCTTTGTAGATTCCAATAGTGTCTGTTTTGTATTGAAGAATACAATTGGCAAACATTAGTTTTTCGTTTGTTATTTTATCGAACACCTTCCCTTTAATGGTATAGCGTTGAGCTGATGCAACTCCCACAAAACAAAGTAAAAGCACCGAAAATATAAGAACTGATTTTCGCATAATAAGACTTTAAAAAATTATGAATTAATATTCTTAGGCTAAAAGCCTGTTTTTTGTTAATATATTTTAACGACAAAACTCTTAATTTTGTTACTTGATTGTCAAAAATTATTGCCGCTTTATTATCTCTTGATTCTAATTTTCTATCTCTTGATTCTAATTTTTTATCTTTTGATTCTAAAAATTTAGAACTTGATTATAGTGGCTCGGAATTAGATGTTGTGGATTTGGGGTTGTATTTGGGCATATCAGAATTTGAAGCTTTGAGTTCGTTGTAGCGTTTGCGAGCTTCGGTTACATAGAGTGAGGAGGGATAGTCAAGAATTATTCTTTGATAATATTCTATTGCTTTTTCTGAAGAATGGAAATGAGTTTGGCTTAATTCAGCTAAAAGATACAAAGCATCATCTGCCATTAGGTCGGTTGGGTATTTCAAAAGAATTTGATTTAAAAGGCTGTCGGCTTTAATATATTCGTGCTTTTGGATTGAGATTTCGGCTCTTTTATACAATGCCTCATCAAACAAAGGGTGGGTTAAGAAACTATGGTTTAAGGTATCAAGATAAGCTAAGGCTTGGTCGTATTTATGTTGATAAAGAGAAAATTCTGCTTTGCTATAATATGTTAGTCCATTATAAGATGAGTCTGGGTCAATATTGTCTGAAATCAGAAGAGAATACTGCATGGCATCGTTGGCAATAAGTTTGGTGGTGGAGGAACGAAGAGCATCAAATTGGGATTGTGCCCACTCAAAGTCGGAATTATAATACGATAGCATAGCATTTTTAAATTTAGCATCCGAACCTATTACATCATTTTTATATTCTTTTTCTACTTGCGAATATGTTAGAGAGGCTTCCCATATATCATTTTCCATAAGATATATATCTGCTCTTAGGAGTTTGCTTTGAGCTTTTTCGTTACGTTTTATTTGAGGCATTGCTATGGTTTGTTCCAATATATCCACGGCTTCTTGTGAGGAATTCAAGTAGTAGGCAAGCAAATAGGCATATTGTTGCATTATAGGAATGGTTTGAGGACGCCTGCCTAATTCTATAAGGGTTGTTTCGTATTGTGTTTTAAGGAAATTAATTTCTTTTTCAGTGTGGTTGATTGTGCTTATGAAAGGATTGTAGAGAGCATTTAATAGTCCTATCCTACTCAAAAGATAATATGTTCCTTGCTCACCTTTATTAATTAAATACATAAATCCTTCTTTTGCCACTTTATAGTCTTGGTTGTTTAGTGCAATATTGGATATTTCGTAAACGGTTTGTCCTGTTAGGTTCTCAAATCTATTGTCTATTGATTTGGCTTGATTGAGTGCTAAGGCATAGTTTTTCTGTTGCAAGAGTATCCAAACGTAGAGTTGTGCAATGCTTTCGTTTTTTGTTTCCTGTTGAGTTTTCTTTAATATAGCTTTACGAAAATGTTCTAAGAATTTATCTTCTTGGTCTTGTTGAATAAGGCTTCCCAAATATATTTTTACTTGATTAAGCATTATGGGGTTTTGCTCAACAAGGCTTATGTATTCTGTTGTCATTTCTTCGTATCGTCCTTGTCTTTGATACAAATAAGATATCTCATAAACAAATCTATTCTGGTCTTTAAGGAGCTCCCTTCCTCTTTGATAGGTTTTTATTCCATAGTCAAGGTTTCCTATTCTAATAAAATAGTTTGCCAATAGGACTATATTATTTTGATTTGCATCCAAATTAGCAATTGCTTTATCTAATTCTTTTTCACCTTTTTCTTTTTCTGCAAATCTCATATAGTGAATGCCTAAATCGGCAATAAAGATTGAATTATTGGGAAATTGTTTTATTGTTTTCTTGATTAGCTTTTCAGCTTTTTTAGGTTCATCAACCCTATAATAAAGTGTGATAAGATTGTCGTAATATTCCTGAACAAAACGCCTCTCTATTAACTCTTCGTAAATTTGAATACTTTTTTGGTCTTGCCCACCAAAGAAGAACTCCCTTGCCATAGAGACTTGGATTTGTTCTTCTTTTTGTGCAAACCCTTCATTGAAAAGAGAAATATTCAGCACAAAAAACAAAACAACTAATATTCTATTTCTATAATATCTATAATACATTTAATATTTGTTCTTTTATTTTTTCCAGCTCATCTTTCATCAAAACAACTATCTTCTGCATATTTGCCTCTTGCGATTTTGAGCCCATTGTATTAATTTCTCTTCCTATTTCTTGTGCTATAAAGCCCAATTTTCTGCCTTCGGAAGAAGGAGAATTCATTGTTTGAAGAAAATAATCCAAATGCTGTTTGAGTCTTGTCTTTTCTTCCGTTATATCTAATTTTTCAAGATAGTATATTATTTCTTGCTCAAAGCGATTTTTGTCTATAAGCTCACAATTTAGTTCATTGAGTTTTGACATTAGTTTCTCTTTTATTTGTTTTATGCGAAAGGGTTCGTAAAGGTCTATTTCTGCAAGTTTGGTCTCAATTATTTGTATTCTCAAACGCAGGTCCTCTTCCAAAGATTTTCCTTCAATTATTCTATATTGGTCTGTTTCGTTTAATACCTTGTCTAAAAGCTTGTAGAACACGTCTTCCTCTTCTTGAGATATTTCTTCTGTTTTGCAACGAGTTATTTCTGGAATTTCTAATACATAACGAAGAATTTCTTCTTTTGGTGCATTAACCTTCTGGGCTAAGTCTTCAATTTGTTTGTAATAAGATACAAAGAGGTTTGAGTTGATGTTTATTGGCTGTGCTTTTCCTCCATCATACTCAGTGAGTATATGGCAATCTATCTTTCCTCTTTCCAAGAAATTGGCAATTATGTTTCTAATATTAATTTCTTCTCCTCTATATAAAGATGAAGTTTTGAGGGTTATGTCGGCTTGCTTTGAATTAAGCGTTTTTATTTCTATTGTAATGGTTTTGTCATTAAAGCTTGCGGAGGCTTTACCATAACCTGTCATTGATTTAATCATATAATTATTATTTATACATCTCTTTATGTTTTGTTTTGTTTTTCAAGAGATTTCTTCTATTTTAGTTCCTTTGAACATTATTAAAATACGATAAAAAAGTTCACAAAGATACATAAAAAGCTTTGTTTTACGTTTATAATTATGTTTTTATTTCCTTCTCTTTAAAAGATAATGGAAATTTGATTAATTTTGTTGCTCATTTGAGTTAAATATAAAACACGAAAAATATTATGGAACCAGAAATGGGAATGATGAATGGCACAATGATTTATTGGGTTATTTTTATTGGAACAGCTCTCTTGAGTTGGTTAGTTAGTGCAAATCTAAAAAGAAAATTTGCAACCTATTCGAAGATACCAACAGAAGGAGGTATGACAGGCAGAGATGTTGCCGAAAAGATGCTTCATGACCAAGACATTTATGATGTGAAAGTGCAGTGTGTTGAAGGGCAATTGACCGATCATTATAATCCTCAAACAAAGATTGTCAATCTTAGTCGAGGAGTTTATGAGGGTGCGAATGTTGCAGCTGCGGCTGTTGCAGCTCACGAATGCGGACACGCTGTTCAGCATCAAACGGCTTATTCATGGCTAACTATGCGTTCAAAACTTGTTCCTGTTGTTAGCTTTGCTTCAAAATGGGTAATGTGGGTAATTCTTGCAGGAATGTTTCTTGTAAATACTTTCCCAGGATTACTCTTGGCTGGTATTGTTTTATTTGCTATCACAACATTATTTAGCTTTATAACTCTTCCTGTTGAAATAAATGCCTCTAAAAGAGCCTTAGTTTGGCTGGAAGCTCACTCAGTTACATCTCGTTCAACTCACGATAAAGCAGAAGGAGCCTTAAAGGCCGCCGCCTACACTTATATTGTTGCAGCTCTTTCTTCATTAGCAACATTACTTTATTATATTGCTATTTATTTAGGAAGAAGAGATTAAAGCTTAATAATTACTTAAAAACAAATTAATGTCATTTTTTGATTTTATAAAGAGTAAAGTTTTTTGGAAGCATTTAGGTTTGATTATAGCTGTATTCTTAGGAATTATAATTATTGCTTACTTCCTTTTAAATGTATATACTCGCCATGGTTCTGAATACATAATGCCTGATTTGGAAGGTATATATTTAGATGAAATTGAGCAGATGGAAGAAATACAAAACTTTGAAGTTATTGTAATGGATTCTATTTTTACTCCTGGTGAGAATGCAAACAAGATTCTTTCACAAGACCCTAATGCTGGTGCAAAGGTAAAGAAAGGAAGAAAGGTTTATGTGATTGTAACTTCAAGGATAGGAGAATATATTCCAATGCCAAATTGTAAAGATCAAAGCGTTCGTTCAGCAGTTAATCAACTAACGAATGTTGGGCTTAGGGTTGGAAAGTTTATTTTTAATATTGGGGACTTTAATAATGTTGTTGTTGGGCAAAGATACAAAGGAGATAATATTACGGAAGGTTCACAAATACAAAGAGGCGAAGAAATTGATTTGGTTGTTGAAATGAACCAAGAGAAATACACAACAGCAATGCCTAATATTATTGGACTGACCGAAGCAGAGGCTGAAACTAAATTATGGGAAGCTGCATTGAATGTTGGTAAAATAACTTTTGAAGGCAAAAGAGATATTATACATTCTCGCGTTGTCTCGTTTTCTCCTAATAGTAGTAGTGTTACAAAAGGAACAACCGTAAGCATACATCTTCTTAACGATACGAAATCAAATTATAACGAAAGAGTTAAATCATTTAAAGTGGCAGCACCTGCTTCAAATGAAGAAACTCTAACAAATGAATTAATAGATGAAATTGAATAAAGTTATTAGGGTTAGTCTTATTCTTATATTAATGCTTTTTGTTCTCCCATTTGAAAGCAAGAGTCAGTTCTTATTAACCGAAGCTTCTAAACCAAAAAAACTTATAAATAAGGATAAGTCAAAAAGTATAAATAGAGTAGTAATACCGTTTATTGATGATTTTTCTAACTACTTAGACGAACCAAACAATACTCTTTGGGTGAACTCAGGAGCATGGGTAAATACTGATTATCCTATCTATCCACCAACAGTTGGAGTAGTAACCTTTGATGCTTTAACTGATGAAGGCTTGCTTTATCCTGATGCAAACACAACAGGATTTGCCTGTGATACTCTTTCCTCTTCTTATATTCGCTTGGACTCGGTTTTTGTCCCTTCACAAACTGCACTAAACATACAAGACAGCATTTATTTAAGTTTTTTTGTTCAACCCTCAGGAGGGTATGGTGATTTATGGGCAGGTATAGGCTCAACTCCTTCTAAAAGGGATTCTCTTGTTCTTCAATTCTACTCTTTAAATGATGATTCTTGGAGTACCATCTGGAAGATAGAAGGAATTAAACTTGATAGCATTTATGCAAGAGACAGTGTTTATTGGATTTATGTTAATATCCCAATAACAGATATAAAATACTTTAATAATAGTTTCCGATTCCGCTTTCTCAATTTTGCATCATTAGATGATAACTCTTCTTATGCTCTTGTTGGAAACTGCGATCAATGGAATGTGGATTATGTATATTTGAACAAAGATAGAACTTTTGATGAACAAACAATAAGAGATATAGCTTTTGTTACTCCTGCCTATTCTTTATTAAAGCAATACCAAACTATGCCTGCCCGTCAGTTTAGAGCAAGTGATATGGGTGAGAATTTAGATATTAAAATTGTTAATTTGTCAAACATTCCTCTGAATTCAATCTATAAATACGAAGTCTTTAACTCTTTAAACGAAAGTGTAGAAACATATGACGGAGGATTTGAAAACATTTATCCTTATATTCAAACCAAAGAATTTCAAAGCTCACCAAATCATGCTAAACCTCCAATCAATTTTACTTACTCATTTGACCAAACATCTTGGACATGGTTTGATATTATTCATACTGTGAAGGAAGGGGTTGGGCAAGACAGCAGAACTTCTAATGACACAATACGCTTTAAGCAAAGATTTGAAAACTACTTTGCTTATGATGACGCAACTGCCGAAAATGGATTTTGGATAAAACCTGTAAGAAACTCAAACCTTGCAGTTAGCTTTCATCTCAATGCCGCAGATACTATAACTGCTGTTGATATTTACTTCAACTCAACCTATGAAGACGCAAATCAAAAACCTTTCTTTTTATGCATTTGGAATAGTTTAGGACAAAGACCAAACGATACAATATATCGCTCTAATACTTATTTGACCCCAACAACAGAAGGCTTAAACCAGTTCGCAAGATATATTTTAGAGCATCCAGTAGTTTTAGATACAGGAGAATTCTTTGTTTCATTAGAAACTAAGAATGCCGATTACCTTAATATAGGCTTTGATAGAAATACAGATGCCTCATTAAAAATATTCGGCAATTGGACAAATGTTTGGCAGCAAAACACAATACTTAAAGGCTCATTAATGTTAAGGCCATATTTTGGCTATGAGGCAGCAATAGGTTTAAGACAGGTTGAAGATAATAATTTAAACCTAAGTATTTATCCTAACCCAACCAGTTCAGTATTTAACATTAATCTGAGTGAGAGCAACAATACAATAAATAATTCTGACTACGAAATAAGAATCTTAAATATCTTAGGAAGGGAAGTTTATCGTGGTAAGTTCAAAACGCAAATAAATGTTTCAAATCTTCCTAATGGAGTTTATATACTTTCAGTAATAAACAAAGTAACCCATAAAGCTAAGCAAGAAAAGCTAATAATACAAAAATGATAGAAGAAGAAATACTCCTTGAACAAGAAGACGGTAATGAATTATTTGAAAACTATCGTATAGAAGTAGATAAGGGGCAAAGCCTACTGAGAATAGACAAATTCTTAATGGATAGGCTTGAACAAACATCAAGAAATAAAATTCAGCAAGCAGCAAAAGCCGATTGCATAAAGGTAAATAACAAACCCGTAAAGCCCAATTACAAAGTAAAACCTGGTGATATAGTTCAGGTATTTCTTCCTACCGCTCCCAGAGAAATAGAAATCATTCCACAAGACATACCTTTGGAAATTGTTTATGAAGATGAGGATGTAATTGTTGTAAATAAACAATCAGAAATGGTAGTTCACCCAGGTTATGGCAATTATACAGGAACACTTCTTAATGCTTTGACATTTCATTTCCAAAATCAAAAAGACAAAGATGGTAATCCCATTCGCCCTTTGCTTGTTCACAGAATAGACAAAAACACAACAGGATTACTCCTTGTTGCAAAAAACGAAATAGCTCAAACATTTCTTGCTAAACAATTCTACGACCACTCAGTAAAAAGAACATACACCGCTTTGGTTTGGGGAGATTTTGACCAGATGGAAGGAACCATTGAAGGAAATATTGGGCGTAGCATTAAGGATAGAAAAATAATGCAAGTATTTCCCAATGGAGACTATGGCAAAGAAGCAATAACACATTGGAGAGTTTTGTTTCGCTTTGGATATGTTACACTTGTAGAGTGCAGATTAGAAACAGGAAGAACGCATCAAATAAGGGCTCATATGAAATATATTTCTCATCCGCTCTTTAATGATGATACCTATGGTGGAGACCAAATAATTAAAGGCACAACCTATTCCAAATACAAGCAATTTGTGCAAAATTGCTTCAAACTTCTTCCACGTCAAGCCCTACACGCAACCACTCTTGGCTTTATTCATCCTTCAACAAGGAAAACAATATTTTTTGAAAGCAAATTGCCAGAAGATATGAATGCGGTTAAAGAGAAATGGGAAGCCTACATAAACTATAATCGCCCTATTGAAGAAGAAGCTGACCAAAACATAATTGACCAATCAAAGCATGAGGTTTCAAATCTCAAATAAGGCATATTGAAAATGGTTGATTAAGCTTTACTAAAATGAAATCAAAAGACAATTTCTCCAAATCAAAAGATAATTTCTCCAAATCAAGTTTCATTTTCTCCAAATCAAAAAAGGATTTTTCTTTATTAAAAATGGATAATTCGGCTTTTAAGATTAGCCCTATTTATTAAGAGTGCGTTTTACTGGATTCGAACCAGTGACCCCTACCCTGTCAAGGTAATGCTCTAAACCTGTCTGAGCTAAAAACGCATTTTGAATTGCAAAGATATAAATTTATAATGAATAATTAACAAGGTGGTTATAAGAAAAGAAAGTTATTGAAAAGCTTTATTCCCATTCAATATTAAATTTAGTTTGAAGAGTATCTTCTTTTACAGAAATTGTATCCCATTTATTTACATTTTCTTCCCATTCAATTATATACTCTCCTTTTTCTCTTATACGAAACTCTTCTTTGTCTTTCTGCATTTGCTTTATCCCCAATTTCAAATCCTTATCAATTGAAGAAGCTATCTTTTGGGTGTCTTTTTGCAAGGTTGCTTTGGCTTTTTGTATATTTTGTTTGAAATCATATGCAAAAATAGGTTTATCGGTTGTCCCTGTTACCTTAACAAATAGGGTCATTCGTGAGTTTTCATCCTCCTCAAAGTCTCCAAACTCCTGCTTTTGTCTTTCTATCTTTTGTTTTTTCTTCTTGCTGGAAAGTTCCGACAGATGTATCTGTGCCTTATAATCAATATTGCTATTAAGATAATGTTTGCCTAAAAAAGAGAAATTAATTGCATTGGAGTTAATTTTTATTTCATCAAGAGTAATACAAGCATTATCTATGGAAAGATTTGATTCAATAGTATTGAATTTGACATTATTAAGATTAGATTCTTCCACAAAATAGGATAGTTTTTTCAAAAGAGGAATATCTTTTAACTCACCTTGTTCTATTTTATATTTAATATTAGCCTTTAATTTATCTTTATTGAGGTATAAGTTTTCGCTTAGTTCGGCTGAAAAATTCATTCCTAAGCTTACCTTTCCTTTTATATTTTTGCTTGTAATTGAGTTCTGCCCAAACTCATCCATTTCATCAAAGAATCTACTTGCTTCTACTTTACTTGCCTCAATATCTCCGAAAATCTTAGGCGTTTTGCTGTTGAGCATAAGTGATGTATTGCCTTTAAGTGTACCTTCAAAAGCTGACAAACTCATATCTTCTAATATTAGATTGCCTCCTATAAGTTTTATTCTTGACCTAAACTTACTTATCTCTGTTTTTTTGAAAGTTAATTTGTCTATTTCTGTTAGAAGGTTTGCGTTGAAAAATGTTGGGAGTTCAAATTTATCATCAATACTATCCTTTGGGTTAGCTTTTTGTTCTTTTGCATTATTTCCTGCTTTTATTGAGCTACTAGTCCAATCATTTAAGTTTAATGAAGCAACTTTTAAGTTGCCTAAGAGATTAAAAGTTTCTTTTTGGTTAAATACAAATGGAAGTATGTCTTGAACCTCCCCTTTGAAACTAAGAGATGAGTTGCCCGCATAGGCATTTAGGTTATTTATTTCTATTGATGAGTTATTGAATATAAAACTACTTGAAAGGTTTTTAATGGGCTGAGCTATTCTTGTGTCAGAATAGTTAAATGATTTCAAAGAACCACCACCCTCCATCTTTATTTTGGTAAAGCCTGCCTTTGGGATATTTTCCAAACTCTTTATGTCCCCACTTATTTTGAAGTCAAGGTGCAACTCTCCTGACATCTGCTTTATGTTTTTGCTTTGAATAAAACGATGAACAATATCCAAAGGTAAATCGCAATCTATTTTGGCATCAAGCGAAAGGTTTGAGAGATTAAACAATTGACCATAGCCTTTAATAACTCCTTTATTCCATTGGAAAGAAAGCTTATCAAATTTAATAAATGAGGTTTCGGAATTACGTTTTTCTCCATTAGAGAAGTCGCCTTTAAGGGTTATATTGGTGAATGCTATGTCTAATTTCTTGTTTATTAATTCTCCGTTATTGATATAAAACTTAGACTTAATGCTTGGCATTTGAGTGCTGCTAATTTTCCCTTTCATGTTAAAATCAAAGACTAATTCTCCCTTGCCCTTATAGTCTTTAAATAGATTCTTTTGTTTGTCGGGCAGTAGTTTAATCATGTCTTCTAACCTAACCTTACTACTATTTACCGAAAGGTCTATTATATTATCTTTCTTATAGTCTAAATGACCTCTTACATCAAAAGCCAAGCCATCAATAGATAACTCTCCTTTGGATATTTGAATTAGCTTATCTATGGTATTATTGGAAAATATAATATCAAAATTAAAGTCTCTCTGATTGGAAATAACAAGATTGTCAAGTTGTATTTTCTTTATAGTTGATTTAGAATTAATGGTTATTTTCTGCTCCTTGTCCGAGAAATTTCCCTTTGCCACAGCGTCTTTAAGGAATATCTCATAGTATTGTTTATTGTAATCATTCTTGTATGATAAATTAACTCCTTCAAGTATTACTTTGCGTAAGGATAGAGAGAAATTGGACTTTACTTGACTTTGACTTTGTTTCCAAAATAAATAATTAACGTCTCCGTTTTGTTTTATCCTAATGTTAAATTGTCCATCTTTGGCAATTATTTTATTGATTTCATAGTTTTCACTAATGATATCCCAAAAATCAAAGGTTAGATATAGTTTGTGGAAATAGAATAAGGTGTCTTTTTTATCTGTATTCTTATTCTTTTGTAAGCTATCACCCGGAAAGGCATCAAAAGCTAAGACATCATCAAAAGCCAGAGAAACACTTGGAAAGGTTGAAAAGAAATCTACTTTAATGGAAGATACCTTAATTTCTGTAATTAACTGCTTGTTTATTTCTGTTATGATTGCTCGTTTGACTTTCTCTCTATTAGCATAAACCACCAAAGTAATTACCATAATTAGCAGCAAGATAATTCCTGCTAACCATAACGAAATTTTTAAATACTTTTTATTCACCTTTTACCTTAATTAGTTTATAGTTGTTCAGACAAAACTATGCCTTTAAGCAACTACCTTTGATGAATTAAACGCTTTACTTCTTAATTTGTTTTAAGCATCTTTAAAAAAGCAACCTCTTTATCGGTTAAGAAACGGTAAGTTCCTCTTGGAAGATTCTTTTTGGTTAGAGAAGCAAAAGCTACTCTATCTAATTTATAAACCTCATAACCCAAAGAAGCAAATATTCTTCTAACAATACGATTCTTTCCTGAATGAAGCTCAATTCCTATCATCTTTTTATCCTCTCCATCTCCTACATATTGAATATCGTCAGCAGCAATTCTGCCATCTTCTAATTCAATTCCATCAATAATTTGTTGCATATCGGCGTGAGTAAGTGCTTTATCGAGCTCTACATGATATATTTTCTTTGCACCAAAGGAAGGATGAGTAAGCTTTTTGGTCATCTGTCCATCATTAGTAAATAATAGCAAACCTGTAGTATTCCTATCCAAACGCCCAACAGGATAAAGCCTCTCTTTGCAAGCCTTATGTATTAAACTCATTACAGTTTTCCTATCGCGAGGATCTTCCAAAGTTGTTATATATCCTTTTGGTTTATTTAATAAAAGGTATTTCTTTCGTTCATTAACCAAACGCTCTCCTCCATAAACAATAACATCATCAATAGAAACCTTATATCCCATTTCAGTAACCACTTCTCCATTTACCGTAACAGCTCCTACCTTAATGAGTTCATCAGCCTCTCTCCTTGAACAAATGCCAGAATTCGAAATATACTTATTCAAACGTATTAAACCATCTTTCCCAAGCTGAATATCGTCATAACCATGAGAGTTTCCTCTTATTTCAAAGAAATCCTCATCCTGTCTTCTATATGTTCTTTCCCTTCTATTTGTATTATTATTCCTGTTATTCCTCTCATCTGATTTATTATTATATCCTTTTCTTCTATCACTATGGCGTTCTGAAGATGGCCTATAATCATTCCTTCTTTCTTCTCTTGGATGGTCAAAATCTTTTCTTGAAGAATCAAAATCCCTTTTTAAACGAATTACTTTGCGAGGTTTTTCTTGCCTATGGTCATTGTAATTTCTTGGGTCTTTGTCTTGATTATTTCCTCCAAAGTTTCTTCTTGGACGTGAACCATTCTCATCCCTATTGCTTCTTTCATAGGATTCATCTCTATCATGATAAGGTTTTGCTGTGCGATTCTCTCTTGAATCAAAGTTTCTATTTTTAGAAGAATATCCTTCCTTTTTTTTGTACGGAGAGCGACCTCTCTCAGGCTTTTCTGCTCCATAATTGTGTTTTTGTCTTTCCATTTCCTATTTAAAATAATTAGCAAAATTACAAATAAATCTATATTGCAAGAAATTATGTACAAAAAATAAATATTCATTAAGGATATTCATAAAAAAGAATTCAATTTTGCAAGACTAACTAAAATAATTATGTAAATATATTTGCGTGTTTTCTTTTATTTATTTTTCTTTGCATTATTATTTTAGCATTTTGCCTAAAATGTAATTATTAATAAACAATGTATATATGAATACTAAGATAATAAAAATTCAACCAATAGGTTTTCAATGGGAAATGGAAAATCCTTTTATCTTTTGTGCTCATCATAAAGATGCGTTCCCAAAAGGTAATCCCAATCAAGGTCCTGCCGTATCACTAAACGGACGAAATATAGGTAGTGATTTTTCTCACAAAGATGGTTTTAGCATGTATCATGGTGATATAGTACCAGGTTTTCCAGAACATCCACATAGAGGATTTGAAACAGTAACAATTGTGCTTGAAGGTTTGGTTGATCATTTTGACTCAAACGGAGCCTCAGGTCGCTATGGCATGGGCGATGTTCAATGGCTAACCACAGGTAAAGGCTGTCAGCATTCGGAGATGTTTCCTTTGGTCAATCAAGATAAAGAAAACCCAACCGAGTTATTCCAAGTATGGCTCAACCTCCCAAAAAAGAGCAAATTTGTTGAGCCTAACTACAAAATGCTTTGGGCAGAAGATATTCCCATTATTGAAATCGAAAATTCAAATAACCAAAAGTCTAAATTTAGATTAATTGCTGGGGAATTTATGGGTAAAAAGAGTTTGGAACCTTGCAAAGATTCTTGGGCGTACGATAGAGAGAATAAGGTTTCTATTATACTAATGAGCTTAGCTCCAAATTCCATAATCACCCTACCAAAAGTTTCTCCAACCATATCAAGAAACCTTTATTTCTATCAAGGTGATGGGAAAATAGAAATTGATAATAATCAAATCCAATCTTCAAGCAGAATTCAGCTAAATGGCAACGAAGAAATTCAAGTCAAAAATCAAGATAAAGAAAGTTTTATACTTCTACTTGAAGGTGAGAAAATACAAGAACCGATTGTACAATATGGCCCCTTTGTTATGAATACCGAGCAGGAAATACACCAAGCCTTCCAAGATTATAGAGAAACCCGCTTTGGAGGATGGCAATGGGATAGGTCAGATCCTGTTCACCATATAGAAAAAGGAAGATATGCACGTTATATTGATGGAAAAGAAGAAACAAGACCCTAATTAAAGAAAGGATAATACAATGAACCAAGAGTTAGAAATAAAACATGATAAGGCAAATCAGAGATTTAATTTGTTTGTATCTGATGTAGAGGCTGGCGAAATAATTTACGAGTTTCGTGATTCTAAAATGGCTATTACTCATACAAAAATCAAAGATGGGTATGAAGGAAAGGGTCTTGCGAAACTTCTTGTGGAATTTGCCGTAAACTATGCCAGAGAAAATAAATTGAAGATCATTCCTATATGTCCTTATGTTAAGAAAATTATGGAAAGGACAGAAAAATTTCAAGATATGTTATGGGTATCAGAGATAAAATAAAGTCAAGAAATATCGTAAGAGAATATACCAATGGTGAGGTAACAATTGTTTGGCAACCTAATAAATGTTGCTCCTCTGGGATATGCGTTAAGATGTCTCCAAAAGTGTTTTGTCCTGCTCAAAAGCCATGGATACAACCTCAGAATTCTACAACCGAGGATATTATTAAAACCGTAAAGAAATGTCCTTCTGAGGCTTTAACTTATTATATGAATAAGGATAAAACAGAATAGGGGACCACAAGATATTATTAAAACAAAACAACTACTTATATTCAACAAAAAGGTCAGTGTTAAAAAACACTGACCTTTTATTTTACTTGTAGCGGAGACGAGAGTTGAACTCGTGACCTTCGGGTTATGAATCCGACGCTCTAACCACCTGAGCTACCCCGCCAAATTTGAGTTTGCAAAATTACAAAAAATATTATAGTAAACAAATTTTAATATAATAATTATGCTTTTGGAATATGCAACTATCAAATATAACTTTCTTGATTACAAAATTATAAAAACTTTAAAATGGTTTAGTAATTGAACCTACTTATTTATTGAGATTATAATTAAGTATTTATAAGATTGTAAGCTATATATTAACTTGCTAAGTTTAATTCTAATAAATTATGATTTGATTTCCGTAATTTAGAACTTGATTCTAATTTATTGAAACTTGATTCTAAATTTTTAGAATCAAATTATAAATATGAGTGAATTTGAATAAGAATAGATTTATTCTAATTCTTTTTTAAGATATTTGCCTGTTATGGAATTAGGATTAAGTACTATTTCTTCGGGACTTCCTTTTGCAATAATTTCTCCTCCTTCTCTTCCTCCATCTTTGCCAAGGTCTATTATGTAATCAGCAACCTTTATAACATCAAGGTTATGCTCTATAACAATCATTGTATTGCCTCTCTGAACT
>ENA-UOOK01002562-UOOK01002562.1-fermentation-metagenome-genome-assembly--contig:-NODE-2562-length-22098-cov-3.477340_pt1 | contig 22098 bp, 16 predicted proteins | sample MGYA00245777_ERZ724023 | MGnify/ENA primary metagenome ERZ724023 (study PRJEB28704, sample SAMN03018312) | fermentation metagenome | biome: anthropogenic terrestrial biome; feature: soil; material...
TATGGAGGGAAAGCCCGCCGTAAGTAAGGCCGGTGCCGTCCAGACCCGTTTTTTCCACCCTGGCCGCGGCAAGGCCGGGGAGGATCAAGCGGTTCGCCTTTACAGCCGCCTGCTCCATGATGACGGAAAGCGCCTCCGGGTCCTGCCCGGGAGAGACGACGGTGACGCCGCCGGGCTTCATGATGCCGCACTTTTCGAAGGCGATTTTGCCGAGGGTATCGCCCAAAATATCGGTATGATCGTAGCCGATGGAGGTGATGACCGAAACCTCGGGGGAGGAAATGACGTTGGTGGCGTCAAAGCGGCCGCCGAGGCCGGTTTCCAGCACGGCCGCGCCGCATCCGCTCTGATAAAACCACAGAAAAGCGACGGCGGTGACGATTTCGAACCCGGTGAGGATCACACCCTCTTCTGCAAGCCGGTCCGCCGCGTCCGCCACGGTTCCGGTCAGGGAGATCAGCTCTTTTTCCGGTATCAGCCGCCCGTTAAGCTGAAACCGCTCCCGGAAATCGACGACGTAGGGGGAAACGGTCAGCCCGGTTTTCACGCCGGCGCTCTGCAGGATGCCGCTTACCATCACCGCCACGGAGCCTTTGCCGTTGGTGCCCGCGATATGCACGCAGCGCAGGGATTCCTGCGGGTCGCCCAGCCGCCGCATCAGTTTTTTCATGCCGTCGAGTCCGGGCTGTCTGCGAAAACGCCCGAAGGAATTGAGATAGTTCAGTGCCTGTCCGTAATCCAAAGCCGGATTCCTCCCGTTTATCCATGTTGATCGAACCAACTGTTATCATATCACACTGCCGGCGCGCCGTAAATAGCGCAGAGGGCAGGCAAGCCCTTTCGGGCTGAAGTTTATCCCGGCCGGCGCAGGCCCGCCGCCGCTTTATTTCTGGAGGCTGATCCCTTGTGAAAAAGAAAAATACCAGCAGGGAAGAATTTATAAAGGAATACGAAAAGAACAGCATTGCCGTGTGCAGATATGCCCTTCTGTTTTTAATGCTGGTCCAGATCATCAACGTGCTGTATTCGTCGTTTTATCTGCTGCGGTACGAGCCGGGAATGCTGCTGGGGAGATTTCACACCCTCCTGCATTATGTCCTGCTGATGATGGCGGCGGCGGGTTTTGCGGCGTTCTGCCTGCTGAAAAAGCAGCTTGTAAAATACGGCGGCTTCCTGCTTTTGCTGGAAGCCGGCTGCGTTGCGGTATTTTTTCTGTGGGCGGACCTCAATACGGTGGAGGACCTTTACGACGGCCGGTCGATTATGATCTACTGCGTGTCCCTTCTGCTGGTTGCCGCCGTGGTGACCATCCGGCCCAAGGCGATGGCGCTGCTGCTTTTTTTAAACCACGCCGTTTTCATTGCGATGGTCCACGTCCTGCTGGGAGGCTTTCCCGACCGTCCCCTTGAAAATCAGATCAACACCGCCCTCTGCGTGGGCGGCTCCCTGTTTATCTACTATATCCGCTATTCCTCGGCCTACCGGGGCTATAAAAATTACCGGACGGTTCTCGAACAGAACCATTCGGTCCTGACGATGAACAACCAGCTGAACGAGCTGATCGTGCAGCTCAACCAGCTGGTGAAAACCGATTACCTTTCGGCGCTTTACAACAAGCGCTATTTAAACACCATCCTGGAAAGCGAATGGCTCCGGGCGTCCCGGCAGGGGCAGCCGCTGACGGTGCTGATGCTGGATATCGGCGACTTTAAGAAATATAACGACACCTTCGGCCATACGGCGGGGGACGAATGCCTGGTAAAGGTTTCGGAAATTATCAAAACCTGCGTGTTCGATATCAACAGCTACTGCTTCCGGTACGGCGGAGAGGAATTTACCGTGCTTTTGCCCGGCGCCTCCGAGGACAAGGCGATGGCGGCGGCGGAAAGCATCCGGGACGAGGTGGAGAAGCTGAATATCAGCCATCAGGACGAAAAGCCCCTGACGGTAAGCATCGGGATGTACCGGGGGATCCCCAACGAGGCCGTCCGGCCCACCGAGTTTATCAGCAGGGCGGACGAGGCTTTGTACCTTGCCAAAAACAGGGGAAAAAATCAGGTCTGCAGCTATCGGGAGAAACGGACGGCGATAAAATAAGCCCGAAAAAAGCGCCGCTTTCAGGCGGAGCGCAGCGGGCCGCGGCTGTCTGAAATTCGAAAGCCGCAAAAAATGCCTGTTGACACGGCTTTTGTTTTTTGATACCATAAGGAGCAATACATCTGAATATGGTTTTAGTTTTCTAGGGTTCCGTAATAGAATTTATTAGTCTGGTCCGAGAGAAAACGCACAGTTTTCGGACTGTGTACACGGCGGGATAAAAGCCTGGGAGTTATTTGACAATACTCCCAGGCTTATTTTTTTGCTCGGAAACAGGAGGAATGGATGATGTGGGGACTATTGGCTTCGACGATCCTGACAAGCGCGGCGGACAGCCTTAATCCGATTGCCGTTACGCAGCAGTTTGTCCTGCAGGGCATGGTAAAAAAGCCGAAGCATATCTGGTATTTTATCATACCGACCGGGGTCGTAAACCTGACAGGCGGATTTCTGGCGTATTTCGGGCTTGTCGCCGTTATTGGAGATTTTATCGGCAGGCTGGCAGAAAAGCATGGACGGATTTTGTTTACCGCCGAATTGATTCTCGGCATTGCTTTTTTCGCTGCGGCCGGATTTTTGCTGCAAAACGGCAGGATCGCATCGCTCAGGCGGCAGATCCGGTCTCTGAAGGCCGGCGGCGATACAAATCACGGGAACGATGAGGAAGAGGCGGCGCATAAAATAAAATCCGTATCTCCGATGGCCTTAGTGGCCCTGGGCGTGGGCGCAACGATTTCAGAACTGACCACCGCGCTGCCATACTTTGCCTTTTTGGCCATTCTGTTTTCTTATCAGCTCACGCTTCCCCAGGTGGCCTTCCTCCTGATCGTATATAATACGATTTACACCCTGCCTCTGATGATTTTATACTTCCTTTATATCAGAGCGCAGGATCGGTTTGACCGCCTTTACAGGGCGGTAAAGACTCAGATCGCAAGGTGGGCAAATATTCTTACCCCTGCTCTGGCGGGCACGATCGGCATCGTTCTGGTGTATCATTCCCTGTCGCTTTTACTGAAATAGCCGGCGGAGCATGGACGCGCGGAAAAGCTTTGGCATGCGGGCAGGAGCAGAACGCGGCAGAGCGCCGCCGAGAAAAATCTGAATTTCTCCCGGCCTTCAACTTCTGCGGACGCTTATTCGCGGAGAAAAAGCTCTTTTATTCATAGAGCCCTTCCGTTTGCTTTTTTATGGAACTTATCAGTTCGCAGCTCATATTCTGCCTCCATCGATATAAGTTTTGTTTACAGCAAAACATAAAAATTACCAACTGAAAACAGACGGTTTATCTTTTTCGGCTGGCTGCATAGGATGGCGGTTTCGGGGGGCGCGACCTGCTCTGCGGCCGGGCGTTATTTGACGCCGGTCAGCCGCTCCTGATCGAGGCGTCCGGCGGGAAATTCCTCCGCGACGGCCTTTTTCAGGCGCTCGTGCTCGGCGACGATCCTGCCGTAGGCTTTAAAAACAGGCTCGGACCAGATCCGGGCTTTATTCATAACATAATGGTAATGCTCGTTCACGATCGACACGATCAGGGGAGAAATTTTGCCGGCATCGGCGTTTGCCTTTAAAATGGAGAGGGTTTCCTCCTCGGAAAAGGCGCGCTTGTAGCTGCGCTCGTGGGTAAGGGCGCTGACGATGTCGGCCACGGCCACCACCCTTTCCAGCAGGGAAAGGTCCTTTTCAAAAAGACCGTGGGGGTACCCGGAGCCGTCCAGCTTTTCATGGTGGCGGGCCGCTACCTTTACCACCGCCGGATTGACATAAGGGGAAAGAATCTGCTCGGTGTAGGTCACATGGAGCTTGACGATTTCCATTTCCTCGGGGGTAAGCCGGCCCGTTTTTTCGATCAGCGAAACGGGGACGGCGATTTTCCCGATGTCGTGGAGGTAAGCGCCCCAGTAAAGGCAGGTCATTTCGGCGGAGGATACGTTGAGAAAGCGGCCCAGCGTGCAGCTGACCGCCGCGCAGGCGATGGAATGGTTGACGGTGAAGCGGCTCCGGAGATCGATAAAGTAGATCATCATTTTAAGATACTGCTGAGCAAGGTGCTCGCTTAAATATTCTTCCGCGATAAATTCGTCGATCCGGGCGGCGCTCGATTCGCTCCGGTAATTTTCAATCAGCCGGTATTGGGCGAGAGCCTCCTTCATCAGCCTGTAATTGCGGGGGGAAAACCGGGATTCGGCGTAGGAATCAAACCACGCCCGGCCGGCGTCTGTGCCCCGGCGCAGAAAATAAAGATCCAGCTGGTTTGCGATGTAAAGCTTTTCGGCAATATCCTGCATCTCCCCGGGGCAGCGCGAGTCCTTCAGCTGGAGATAATCCAGGTGGTGGTATAAAATGACGGGAGCGTAAGCCGACAGCGGGGAGAGAGTTTTTAAAAACGCGCTGCCGTAAAGGCAGTGCTCCCAGAAATTTTTATTTTCAAAGACCAGAAGGTCGTCGATATCCTCCGTTTTGTAGGCGCCGATGTCATGCAGCAGCCCCAGCATGCAGATTTCGCCCGTCTGACGGCTGGAATACCCGCCCTCGGTTTTCAGCAGATAATAAAGAAAATACGCCACCCGCGCCCCGTGCTGTATCATGCGGGGATCCATAGCGCTGGCGGCCGCTTTAATAAGGGGAACGATGTCCTGTTTATTTATGATTTCCACGACGATCACCTGCAAATCTGCAAATTTCAGATGGCTTTTGTCAAAAAAACGGAAAATGCACAACATAAAAATTATATCATTGGGTCACAATAATGTCAATATTGTATAAAAACGCATAATTTTGTAACTCCAAAGAGAAAACGACAGCCCGTTCCAGTTTCGGCACGGGCTGTCATTTTCTGTGGCTTTGATTTATCCGTTGTGACATTCGCAGGCGTCGCAGTCATCGCACAGCGGGCCCACAAGAGGGGTGGGATCGATGCCCTGACGGGTGTAATAGTCGGCCAGCGCGGTCTTGATGGCCTGCTCCGCTAAAACGGAACAGTGGATTTTTACCGGAGGCAGACCCTCCAGCGCCTCCACCACAGCCTTGTTGGTGAGCTTGAGAGCGTCCCCGATGGGCTTGCCTTTAATCAGCTCGGTGGCCATGGAGCTGGTGGCAATGGCGGCGCCGCAGCCGAAGGTTTTGAATTTCACGTCGTCAATCACGCCGTCCTTGATTTTCAGGTACATTTTCATAATGTCGCCGCATTTGGCGTTGCCTACCTCGCCGACGCCGTCGGCGTCGGGGATTTCGCCCACGTTGCGGGGATGGGAATAGTGTTCGATTACTTTGTCGCTGTATAACACAGAGCATTCCTCCTAAACAGGCAGTCCGGCAAAGGAAAATCCCGCCGGGATTCCGTTTCCTGTAAAAATAAAAGCGAACTGTTTCAAACTCTCACAGAGCCGAAGTTTGCGCTGCCGCGCCGGCAGCAAGCTTCCAATGCCCGCCGGAAAAAACAGGGGCTACGCCCGTTTTTCCTGACGGACCATGCGTTCCCATAACGGGGACATATCCCGGAGCCGGTTCACGATGCCGGGTAAAATGGAGAGAATATAGTCCGCGTCCTCTTCCGAGGTCAGGTCCGAGAGGGAAAGCCGCAGGGAACCGTGGGCAACCTCATGGGGAAGCCCCAGGGCGAGCAGCACGTGGGAGGGGTCCAGGGAACCGGAGGTGCAGGCCGAGCCGGAAGAGGCACATACGCCCTGCAGATCCAGCATCAGCAGGAGGGACTCGCCCTCCACCCCCTCGATGGAGATGTTGACGTTGCTGCACAGTCTCCGGTCCCGGTCGCCGTTCAAACGCGTGCGGGGAAGCTTTAAGATTTCGCCGATCAGCTTCTCCCGCAAAGGGGTGAGCCGCGCGATTTTGCCGGGAATGTCCCTCACGGCTTCCTGCATCGCCACGCCGAGGCCCACGATGTAGGGCACGTTTTCGGTGCCGGCGCGGCGCCCCCGTTCCTGTCCGCCGCCGTCGATCAGGTTCGGCAGGGCGATACCCTTGCGGCAGTATAGTGCGCCGATGCCCTTGGGCGTATGGATCTTGTGGCCGGAAAGAGAGAGCAGATCGATATTCTGGGCTTTTACGTCGATTTCCACGTTGCCGACAGCCTGCACCGCGTCGGTGTGAAAGTAGACCCCCGCCGCCTTGCAGACCGCGCCGATTTCCGCGATGGGCTGGATGGTGCCGATCTCGTTGTTGGCGTACATGACGGTGACAAGCGCCGTGTCGGGCCGGATGGCGGCCTTCACGTCCTCGACCCTGACAAGCCCTTTGTCGCCGACGGGGAGCAGGGTGATTTCAAATCCCTCTTTTTTCAGGGAATCCAGGGTGTGAAGCACCGCATGGTGCTCAAACACGGTGGAGACGATGTGCTTTTTATTTTTTTTCGCCATGAGACGGGCGACGCCCTTGATGGCCCAGTTGTCGGACTCGGAGCCGCAGGAGGTGAAGTAAATCTCCTGGCTCTGGGCGCCCAAAGCGGCGGCAACCTGGTTCCGGGCGTTTTCCAGCGCGATCTTGCTTTCCCGGGCCAGCTTATAGATGCTGGAAGGGTTGCCGTAGCTTTCCTTAAAAAAAGGGAGCATGGCGTTCAATACTTTCTCGGACACCTGGGTGGTGGCGGCGTTATCCAGATATACTTGTTTTACGGCGGACATTTTAACGATCTTTCCTTTCCCGGTCTTGAGTAGGTTTTCTTACGAAAGCAGCCCGATCAATGGATCAATGGATCATTGGATCATTGGATAAAGGGAAAAATCTTCTTACCGGTATCCCTCCCGTGGGAAGCGGGGGTACGAAAGCCGTTCTTCCTCTTTTATCTGCAGACTGCCGTAAGAAACACAGCCGTTACAAAGTCTATAGGCGTACTCTGTATTTTTTCTTCCTATAAATATATACTAAAAAGGTACAAAATGCAAGAGGTTTTACAGATTTGCGGCATTTTTATTTAAAAGCGGCGGCGGAGGCGACAGCCAGCCGGTCGCACCGCTCGTTTTCGGGATGTCCCGCGTGGCCCTTTACCCAGACGTAGGTCACGTCGTGGATTTGATCCAGATCCAAAAGCCGCTGCCACAGATCGGCGTTTAAGGCGGGCTTTTTGTCGCTTTTCACCCAGCCGTTTTTCCGCCATGACTTTGCCCAGCCCTTTGTCATGCCGTTGACAAGATACTGGCTGTCGCTGTACAAAGTGACTTTGCAGGGGGATTTGAGGGCCGAAAGCCCCATGATGGCCGCGGTCAGCTCCATTTTGTTGTTGGTGGTCATGGGCTCGCCGCCGGAAAGCTCTTTTTCCGCGCCGTTATACTTCAAAATCACGCCCCAGCCGCCGGGCCCGGGATTGCCGGAGCATCCGCCGTCGGTGAAAATCTCCACGTGCCTTAAGCTTTCCGCCATCGCCTTCTCCCTTCCGGCCTGCAGAAATATTCTGCATCCAGGTTATTATTCCGTCAATCTTAGAAAATTATAATCCCATAAACCCTACAAATCAAGTAGATTTTCAAAATTTGTCCCAAAATCGGCGGTCCGTCATGTTTTGCGGTAATTCCATATAGGATGAAGAGAGGCTGCAGGGGGAAAACCGGCAAATCATTTTCGTTCCTGTCCGGAACCGGCGTTATCGTCCGGCCTGCCGTTTTTGATGCGCTTTCTTTGTTTTTAAAATGTCTTTTCCTGCATGAACCCCGCTTCACAGGGGCAAAATGGAAATAGCTGCATTCTGCAAAAAACGGCGGTGTGCTTTTCGCCTTAAAATACCGAAAAAACAAGGAAAGGATCTGATCGAACATGAAAAACGCGGTAGTCATGGCAGGCGGGGAGGGCACGCGCCTGCGCCCTCTGACCTGCAGCCTTCCGAAGCCCATGGCAAGGCTGTGCGGCCGGCCGGTACTGGAATATATCCTGGAGCTTCTGGGAAAAAACGGGGTGGAAAACGCCTCTTTAACTCTCCGCTATCTTCCCCATCTCGTCACCGAGTATTTTGAAAGCGGGGAGTTTGCAGGGGTCTCCCTTGATTTTGTGCTGGAGGATACGCCTTTAGGCACGGCGGGGAGCGTGGCCAACGCCGCCAAAAAGTTCACCGACGATTTTCTGGTCATCAGCGGGGACGCCCTGTGCGATTTCGATCTGCGGGCCGCCATGGAATATCACAAAAAAAACAAAGCGGCGGCGACCCTGGTGGTCAAAAAGGTGCCGGATCCCCGGGAATACGGGCTGGTGCGGCAGCTTGATGGGAAGGTGGCGGGTTTTGTGGAAAAGCCGGGGTATTCCCAGGCGGTGAGCGACCTTGCCAACACCGGCGTGTACCTGCTGAATCCCTCCTGCCTGCAGTGGGTGCCCAAAGGAGAACCCTTTGATTTTTCCAAGGATCTGTTCCCTCTGCTGCTGCAAAAGGGCGAGCCGGTTTTGGCTTACGAGGAGCACGGCTACTGGTGCGATATCGGCGACCTGGACACCTATGTCCGCTGCCAGCGGGATATGCTGTCGGGGAAGGTTTCGGTGGATTTTCCCGGAGAAAACGCCGGCGGCGTTTATTACAAAAGCGGGCGGCCGGACGGAAACTACCGCGCCGAAGCTCCCTGCTATATCGGCGAGGGGGTCCGGATCGGGGAAGGAGCGAGCATCGGGGCGGGCAGCGTCCTGGACGACGGGTGCATGATCGAGGCGGGCGCGTCGGTCAAGGAAAGCGTGCTCCTGCAAAACGTGCTGGCGGGCAGGGACGCCCATATCACCGGCGCGGTGGTGTGCGAAAACGCGGCGGTGGGGCGCGGCGCTTCCCTGTTTGAAAAGTCTGCCGTAGGCTCCGGCACCGTGATCGGCAGCTTTGCCGAGGTGCATCCCGGGGTGAAGATCTGGCCCGAAAAGACCATCGGCGACCGGGCGGTCGTCAACGAGCATATCAAAACCGGCGGGATGCCGGTGCGGCTCTTTGACGAGGAAGGCTTATCCGGCGAGCTGGGGGTGGACATTACCCCCGAGCTCTGCGCCAAAATCGGGCAGGCGGCCGGGAGCTTAAAAGGCGTTTCCTCCGCGGGGATCGCTTCCTCCGGCGGCAAGGGGGCGTCCGCCCTGAAAGCCGCGGCGGCGGCGGGGCTGATGGCCTGCGGCGTGCAGGTGTGGGATTTCGGGGTGCAGTGCCATGCGTCTTTGGCCTACTGCCTTGACCACTGCGGCCTGAATCTGGGCCTGCTGGTGGACGATACCGGGAAACCGGCGGCGGTGCGGCTGCTGGCCCCCGGCGGCCTGCCCCTCAACCGGGCGCAGGAGCGGGATATGGAAAGCCGCCTTGCCCGGTCGGAGTTTATCCGCCGGCCGCCCGAGGAATACGGCGAATACACCGAGGCTTCGGCGGTGGCGAAGCTGTATCAGGGGCATCTGGCGGCGCTTGCCAGAGGCATTGCCAATGTAACCGTCGCCGTTTCGGGAAGCGGGGAGGAAGAAAAAATCCTGCAGTCCGCGCTTTCGCAGGCGGGAGTGCCCAAGGGGGACGACCTGACAATTGTCTTAGGCAGCGGGGGGAGCAAGGCGCGGATCCGGGAAAAAAGCGGGGAGCTTTACGGCTTCGAGCAGCTTCTGTGCCTGTACGCCGACCGGGTGATGGAAAAAGGGCAGGATATCGCGGTGCCCTACGACGCGCCGGGAGTGCTGAACCGGCTGGCGGCAAAGCGGGGACAAAAGGCGCTGCGCTATTATTACTGCCCGGCGGACACCTCGGACAAGGCGGCGAGGGAGCTTGCAAAAAAGCAGCCCTTTGTACGGGACGGCTTACAGCTGTCAATCGGGATTCTGCGGCTGGTCTCGGAAAGCAAAAAGCCGCTGCGCGAGCTGATGGACGCTCTTCCGGCTTTTGCCCGGAGCGAGGCGGTGCTGACGATCAGGGAAAACCCGGGGAAAATTTTAAAAGCCTTTTTGCAGGACAGCCCGTTTCCCTCGGGGACCATCCCGGAGGGGGTTTCGGTCAGCCGGGAAAAGGGCACGGTGCTGATCAGGCCGCTTAAAAACGGAGAGGGGCTCCGTGTGCTGGCGGAGGCCGAAAACGCCGAGTTTGCCAGGGAGCTCTGCGCGTTTTATAAGGACAGCATCGGGAAGATGAACTTGACAGGGGAATAAAAAAAGATTAAACTAATTTCGTGTATATTTTTTCCGTCCGGTTCCGGACGTTTCCGTTCTTTTCATTTTGCAACCGTTAAGCCTACTGACGGCTTTAAAATATTTCTTAAATGAAACCCCTTCGGCAATTTTTGCTGCGCAAAAAACAAAAGCAGGGCTGATTCTTCGAGAGTTTCCGTAAGGATCTTGAACATGCGTTTTTCAGGCGACGGGCACCGGCATGCTTCGCCTTTCTCCTTAGCCCCTTTTTGTTTTAAATTTAGCGCACGGGAAATATTTTTGGTGAAAGTCCGGGGATTTTTCCGTTTATAAAAAGCCCCGGAAACCATTTTTTAGGCACGGAATATAACAAAACAAGCAGGGGAAAATCGAAAAATCCCCCCGCGCAAACAGGCAGATCCCATCATTTGCTGTCCAAAAAAACCCCGCGTTTCAGCAGGGCTTGGTCGGCTTGCCTGTTTGTGCCTGTTACAATGGAGGTAACAATGTGGCAAAAATAGTCAACGACAACCCATCGATTCCCGTATTTGAAAAAATTACGGTCGGCAGGGAGCCCGCCGGGGCCAAGGAAGCGCCTGCGGCGGCCGAATCCGCCGCTTCAAAGCCCAAGGCTCCGGCAAGAAGGCGCAGGCCTTCAAAACCCCGCCCCGCTTTCCAGAAGGGCGCGGCCCCCCAGGGTTCCCCGCAGGCTGCGGCCCCCCAGAAGCCCCAGAACGGCGGGCCTTCCGGGGAACGGAAGAAAACGGGCGAACGCGGCGGCGCGCACAAGGCAAAGGCGGCAGCGGAAAATCCGCCGGTTTCCGCCGGTTTGGCTGCTCCCGCTTCCGTTTCCGCGGCGGCGCAGCCGCCGGCAGGCAAAACCCAGCGCAGGGGGCAGCACCGGGGGCGCTCCGCGTCCAGAAAGGCGGCTTCTCCGCTGAAGATCATCTCGCTGGGAGGCCTTAACGAAATCGGCAAAAACATCACCGCCTACGAGTATGAAAACGATATTTTCCTGGTGGACTGCGGCATGGCTTTCCCCGACGACGATATGCTGGGGGTCGACATCGTGCTGCCGGACTTCACCTATCTTGAGAAAAACCGGGAAAAAATCCGGGGCGTGGTGGTTACTCACGGCCACGAGGATCATATCGGCGGCCTGCCTTACCTGCTCAAGACCATCAACATGCCGGTTTACGGCACCCGCCTTACCCTTGCCCTGGTGGACGCAAAGCTCAAGGAGCACGGCCTTTCGGGGAGCGTTTCCCTCAATGTCGTCGTTCCCCGCCAGATCATCAAGCTGGGGTGCATGTCGGTGGAGTTTATCCGGGTGAACCACTCGATCCCCGACGCGGTCGCCCTTGCCATCACCACGCCTGCCGGGGTTGTGGTGCAGACCGGCGACTTCAAGGTGGACTATACCCCCATCGAGGGGGAGATCATCGACCTGGCCCGTTTCGGCGAGCTGGGCAACCAGGGCGTTCTGGCCCTGCTTTCCGATTCCACCAACGCCCAGCGCCCGGGCTATACGCCCAGCGAGCGCACCGTGGGCGACAGCTTTGAAAAGCTTTTTAAAAAAGCGCAGAACAGGCGCATTATCATCGCGACGTTTTCCTCCAATATTCACCGCGTCCAGCAGATCGTGGACTGCGCCAAGGAATTCGGGCGCAAGGTGGCCGTTTCGGGCCGCAGCATGGAGAACGTCACCCAGATCGCCCAGGAGCTGGGCTACCTGAAGATCCCCGACGGGGTGCTGATCGACGTGGACCTCGTCAGCCGGTATCAGCCGGAGCAGATCGTCCTCATCACCACGGGCAGCCAGGGCGAGCCCATGTCGGCCCTGACCCGCATGGCCAACAGCGAGCACCGCAAAATCGAGATTACCTCCGAAGATTTCATCATTATTTCGGCGACGCCTATCCCCGGCAACGAAAAGCTGGTGAGCCGGGTGGTCAACGAGCTGATGAAGCTGGGCGCCGAAGTGATTTACGAGAAAATGTACGAGGTCCACGTTTCGGGCCACGCCTGCCAGGAGGAGCTGAAAATGATGATGGCTCTCACAAAGCCCCGTTATTTTATCCCCGTCCACGGCGAATATAAGCATTTGAAGGTCCATGCCTCCCTCGCCTCTGCCATGGGGATGGACGATAAGCATATCATTATCAGCGACATCGGCAAGGTCATTGAGACCAACGGCGTGGAGATGAAGATCACGGGCGTGGTGCCCGCCGGTCGCGTCATGGTGGATGGTCTGGGCGTGGGCGACGTGGGCAGCATTGTCCTGCGCGACAGAAAGCGCCTTTCTGAGGACGGCCTTCTGGTGGTGGTCACCACCATCAATTCCGCCACCGGGCTGGTGACGGCAGGGCCGGATATCGTGTCCCGCGGCTTTGTGTACGTGAGGGAATCCGAAGCGCTGATGGACGAAGCCAGAAACGTCGCCAAAGACGCCCTCAACGCCTGCGCCGAGAGCAATACCCGGGAATGGGGCACCATCAAAAACAGGGTAAAGGACGCTCTTTCCACCTTTATTTATCAGAAAACCAAGCGCAGCCCGATGATTTTACCGATTATTATGGAGGTTTAACGTTATTTCCCATGGGGGCTGCCCGCAGCCGCCCGACAACAGGTTTTATCCCGCGCTTGCCGCCGGTGTAAAACCGGAAAGGTCTGGAATCCGTCATCATGAAAAAAAGCTTTTGGCCGCTCAAGTCCGCCGCTTATCTGCTTGCCTTTCTCTGTGTGCTGTTTGCCGTTTTGTCGGCGTTTTACAGTCTGACCCTCTTTTATATCGAGCTGGGGCTGTGCGCCGTGGGGCTTGGCTATGCCCTTTACCGGTTCTCCCGGATCCAGAAGGGCACCTACCTGCTTCTGCAGCGGGTAAGCCGGCAGCTTTCCTCGGCCAGCCGGGAGACCCTGGGAGATTTCCCCGTGCCCTGCGCGGTCACCTCCGAAAGCGGGGAGATCGTCTGGTATAACGACCTCTTCCGGGATAATGTCCTGAAAGGGAACGATGCGTTCGGAAGCGATTTTCAGAAGCTTCTGGGAAATGTCAGGGCGGAAGCCCTGTTTGCCCCCGGAGGCGCCGACGTTCTGCTTTACGAGCGGGGCTATAAGGTGTTCGGCACCCCCTTCGGCGGGAAGGACGGCGCAGGGCGGCTTTCGCTCTATTATTTCATCGACGACACCGAGCTCAAGGCCAATTCGTGGGAATATTTCGAGTCCCGCCCGGCCGTCATGATTATCCTGATCGACAATCACGAGGAGCTGCTCGCAAACGCCAAGGACAGCGAGCGCGCCCAGATTTCGGTGGACATCGAGCGGGCGCTGGAGGAGTTTGTGGGCGAAACCACGGGCTTCCTGCGCAAGCTGGAGCGAAGCCGGTACATCGCGGTTCTGGAGGAGCGGCATGTCCGCGCCACGATCGAAAACCGCTTTTACATTCTTGACAGGGTCCGCCAGATTTCCACCGGCGGCGACAATATGCAGGCGACTTTGTCCATCGGCGTGGGCCGGGGCGGGAAGACCCTGCAGGAAAACGAGCATATGGCCCGCCAGGCGCTGGATATGGCGCTGGGCCGGGGCGGCGACCAGGCCGCGGTCAAGACCCTGAACGGCTACGAATTTTTCGGCGGCATCTCCAAGGGCGTGGAAAAGCGCACCAAGGTCAAGACCCGCATCGTGGCTACGGCGCTTACCGAGCTCATCGAAGCCTCCGACAACGTCATCGTCATGGGGCACCGCTTCGGCGACCTGGACAGCTTGGGCTCCGCCGTGGGGCTGACGCAGGGGGTAAGGCAGCTCGGCAAGCCCTGCGTCATCGCCGTGGACAAGGAAAAAAACCTGGCGGCGTCCTTAATCGACCGGCTGACCCAGAACGGCTATACCGACGTGTTTTTCCATCCGTCGCTGGCCATGCAGCTGGTGACCAAAAAAACCCTGCTGATTATCACCGACACCCACGTGCCCACCTTTCTGGAATCCGCCGAGCTTTATAAGATGTGCAAAAACGTGGCGGTGGTGGACCATCACCGCAAAATGGTGGGGCATATCGACAACGCCGTGATCTTTTATCACGAGCCGTACGCTTCCTCCGCTTCCGAAATGGTGGCGGAGCTGCTCCAGTATTTCGGCCCCAAATGCAAAATCACCCGCTTTGAAGCCGAAGCGCTTCTGGCCGGCATTATGCTGGATACCAAAAACTTTGTGCTGAAAACCGGCGTGCGCACCTTTGAAGCCGCGGCGTACCTGCGGAAAATGGGAGCGGACACCGTGGAGGTCCGCAAGCTGTTTGCCAGCAGCATGGATTCCTACCAGAGAAAATCCAAAATCATGGCTTCTTCCGAGATCTACCGGCGGTGCGCCATCGCCACCGCCAACGAGCAGACCGACGATATGCGCATCGTCGCCCCGCAGGCTGCCGACGACCTCTTAAACATCAGCGACGTGGATGCGTCCTTTGTCCTGTATGACGCCGACGAGGACCTGAATATCTCGGCCCGCTCCATGGGCGGCATGAACGTGCAGCTCATCATGGAGGCGCTGGGCGGCGGCGGGCACCTGACCATGGCGGGGGCGCAGATCCGGGGCATTTCCCTGGAGGAAGGCCGTCAGCGGCTTCTGGATGCCATCGACCAGTATTATGAGAACAACGCCGCAAGGCAGACGTCCTAGGGCGTTTGTCTTTGGGCATCACAATAAACGACGCAGGAAAGAGGGTCTCATCATGAAAGTAGTATTGCAGCAGGACGTGAAGGGCGCCGGGAAAAAGGGCGAGCTGGTCAGCGTATCCGACGGATACGCCCGCAATTTCCTTTTCCCGAGAAAGCTGGCCATCGAAGCCAACGCCCAGGCCCTGAACGATATCAAAAACAAGCAGGAAGCAAAGCAGCACCACGAGGAAATGGAGCGGCAGCACGCCGAGGAAACCGCGAAGCTTTTAAACGGCAAAACCGTTTCCTTCACCGCAAAGGCGGGGACAAACGGGCGGCTGTTCGGCTCGGTGACGGCGAAAGAAGTCGCCGAGGAGCTCAAAAAGCAGTTCGGCGTGGAGGTTGACAAGCGCAAAATCTCCCTGAACATGGATATCAAGGCGTTCGGCGTTTACGAGGCCGAAATCAGGCTTCTTGCCGGCGTTTCCGCGAAATGCAGGGTATCGGTGACCGAGCAGGCGTAAGATTGCGCGATTTTGAAGCAGGGCGGCGTTCCGGATTTTGAAGGGCTGCCGCCGCTGCTTTTTTCCTTTCTGCAGCAATTCCCTTCAGGGCTGAAAGAGGCACAAGTCACTTTCATTCTTACCTGAAAATGCGGCAGGCTGTTCAAGTTTCAGTTATCAGTTAAAAGAGAACGTTTTCAAAGGGGAGGAGGGATATTCTATGGAGCGGTTTTCAGAAAGCCCGCAGGCTTTGCAGGAAAACCTGAACCTGCCTTACAGCCTGGAGGCAGAGCAGTCGGTTCTGGGCGCGATTTTGATCGACGCGGGCTGCCTGACCCGGGTGATGGAATATATCAAGCCCGACAGTTTTTTCAAAGAGCAGAACCGGGAAATCTTTTCGGCCATGATCCGGCTTTTCACCTCCGGCCAGCCGGTGGATTTCATCACGGTTTTAGAGGAAATCCTAAGCGAAAACGTTTTTGACAATCCCGACAACGCGAAATTCTACCTGACCCAGCTCGCCCAGCTGGTGCCGTCTTTGAGCAACGTGGAGGTTTACGCCCGCATCGTTCAGGAGAAATATTATGTGCGAAGCTTAATCCTTGCCTCCCGGGAGATCATGGAGGTCGCCCAGTCGGGCGGCGAGGAAGCGCGGACCCTGCTGGACATGGCGGAGCAGAAGATTTTCGACATCCGGCAGGGCAGGGACGCGAGGGGTTTAAAGCGCATCGACGAAATCCTGATTGAAACCTACGACCGGCTGCAGAAGCTGTCCGGCGAAGACCGGGATCAGTTCATGGGGCTGCCCTCGGGCTTCCCCGACCTGGACCGGGTCATTTCCGGCCTCAACAAGTCCGACCTGATTATCGTGGCGGGGCGTCCCGGCATGGGAAAGACCAGCTTCGGGCTCAACATCGCCGAGCATGTGGCGGTGAAGACCAAAAAGAAGGTGGCGGTGTTTTCGCTGGAAATGTCGGGGGAGCAGCTGGTTTCCCGCGTGCTTTCCTCTGTTGCCAGCATCGGCAGCCATCAGCTCAAGACCGGCGAGCTCAAGGCAAACGACTGGGTGGAGCTGGCCGCGGCGGCGGACCTCCTTTCCCAGAGTCCTTTCTATATCGACGACACCTCCGGCATCAACGCCGCGGAAATGAAGGCCAAGCTGCGCCGCGTGAAGGACCTGGGGCTGGTGGTCATCGACTACCTGCAGCTCATGTCCTCCCAGCGGCCCAACAACAACCGGGTGCAGGAGGTTTCCGAAATCACCCGGAGCCTCAAGATCATGGCGAAGGAATTGAACGTGCCGGTCATCGTCTGCTCCCAGCTTGCCCGCGGCCCCGAGTCGCGCACCGACCACCGGCCCATGCTGTCGGACCTGCGTGAGTCCGGCTCCATCGAGCAGGACGCCGACATCGTGCTGTTTCTGTACCGGGACGCTTACTATAACCGGGATTCTCAGGAGGTAAACATCGCCGAGTGCATTGTGGCGAAAAACCGCCACGGAGAAACCGCCACCGTCAAGATGGGCTGGGACGGCCAGTTTACCCGGTTCCAGCCGCTGGAAACCCGCTATGAAAACTAAGGTGATGAAGGCCATTGCGGAATATTCCCTGCTTGAGCGGGGAGATACCGTCATTGCCGCCGTATCCGGCGGGGCGGATTCCGTTTCCCTGCTCCACTTCCTCTTTACAAACCGGGACGAGCTGGGAATCACTCTGAGGGCCTGCCACGTCAACCATAATCTCCGGGGGGAGGAATCTGTCCGCGACCGGGATTTTGTCAAAAGGCTCTGCGCGGACGGGCGGATTCCGCTGGATATCCTGGAGGAGGACATTGCCGCTCTCGCAAAGGAGCGGGGGCTGTCGCAGGAGGAATGCGGCAGGGAGGTCCGCTACGCTTTTTTTGAGGATTTAAGCAGAAAATACCGCGCCAGGATCGCCACCGCCCATACGCTGAGCGACAGCGCCGAAACGGTGCTGTTTCATCTTGCCCGCGGAACCGGCCTTGCCGGATTGCAGGGCATCCCGCCGAAGCGCGGAAACATCATCCGCCCGCTGCTTTTTTGCTCAAGGGAGGATATTGAAACCTACTGCGTTCATAATAATATCAGCTTTGTCACCGACAGCACCAATCTGGAAACGGTGTACAGCCGCAACAAAATCCGGCATATCGTCGTTCCGGCGCTTTGCGAAATCAATCCCGCGTTTCTGCAGGCGGTCAGCCGGGTGAGCCGGCTTGCCCGGCAGGACAACGACTGTCTGAACGCCCTCGCTTCAAAGGAGCTCCAGTCGCGGAAAACCCCGGAGGGGACGAATCTTTCCGCGCCTGACGGCATTCATCCGGCAGTATTGTCCCGCATGGCGGCACTGCTTTTGGCAGAGCAGGGGATCGGGCCGTCGGAAAAGGAGATTGTCCTGCTCACGGATGTGATGGAGGGGAAAAGCGGCAAAGCGCAGTTTTCCGAAAGCCTCTATGCGGAAAAAGCGGGGGCGGTTCTGAAATTCAGCCGGAAAACGGAGGAAGCAGAGCCCGTTTTCCGGGAAATTCCCTTGCAGGAAGGGACATTTGAGCCAATAAATGGTGTAATTATACATGCCGAATTAATAAATTGTGAAAATTTTGAAAATTTCAAAAAAACCCATCGTAATCTCTTAAAAAATGTGATAAACTATGATAATATTAAAAGCAACCCCGTGATACGCGCCCGCAGGGAGCATGATAAAATCAGCCTGTTTCCCCGGGGCGTTACCAAGTCCCTCAAAAAGCTGTACAACGAAGCGAAGATCCCGGTTTCCCTGCGGGATAAAATCCCCGTTGCCGCCGATGAAAGCGGCGTTCTGTGGGCTTCCGGCTTCGGATGCGACAGCCGCGCGGCCCTTGTTTCCGGCTGCCGGGCTTTGTGTATCACGGTCACTTATAAACGGAACAGGGCGGAAACATAAAAAGCAGATTGACTTTTCTTATCCGCTGTGCCAAAATGTGGAGGGCTTTCATGAAAGACGATATTTTAAAGGTTCTGGTCAGCGAGGAGGAACTGAAACGGAAGACCGCGGAGCTGGGAGGGCAGATCAGCAGGGATTATGAAGGCAAAAACCTGCTGCTGGTCAGCGTTTTGAAGGGTTCCGTGGTGTTCATGGCCGATCTGATGCGGGCCATCGAGCTTCCGCTGCACCTCGATTTCCTTTCGGTATCCAGCTACGGCGGGGGCGTCAAAACCAGCGGCGTCGTCAAAATTTTAAAGGATCTGGACAACCCCATCGAAAACTACGATCTGCTGATCGTGGAGGATATTCTGGACAGCGGCCTGACCTTAAGCTACATTATGGAGCTTTTGCAGGGCAGAGGGCCGAAAAGCATAAAAATCTGCACCCTGCTTGACAAACCCGCCAGAAGAAAGGTGCCGGTGTACCCTGCCTACAAGGGTTTTGAGGTACCCGACGAGTTTGTGGTGGGCTACGGCCTTGACTATAATGAAAAATACCGCAACCTGCCCTATATCGGTATCCTGAAGCCGGAGGTCTATGCCGGTTAGGGTTTGTGCTTTTATAAAATGTCCCAAACAGCCGGTGCGGCATATTGAAGGAGTGACGATATTTGCAGAAGAAACCCCCGAAAATGATAGGAATCTACATTGCTCTGATTGTATTTCTGCTGCTGAGCATTCTGTTTTTTACGAACCTCAGGCCTGCCAGCGCCCTAACCTACGATAAGGTAATCGGCTACTTTGAAAATTTTCAGGTCACGTCCTATTCGTTGGATTTTGGAACCGGCGATCTGGAAATGAAGGTGACTGTTGATGGCAAGGATGCCACCATTTATTATGGTGTTCCCAGCATTTCTTATTTTCTGGACGATGCCGAACCACTGAGAAAAGCTTATAACGAGGCGCATCCCGACGCGCCCATGGAATATGACTGGATTCAGCCTACCACCGCGCCGTGGTGGCTTTCCATGCTTCCCTCGCTGCTTCTGGTGGGCGTGATGGTGTTCTTCTTTGTCTACACCATGCGCCAGGCCTCCGGCGGCGGCAAGATGACGGGCTTCGGCAAGGCCAAGACCAAGCAGGTGCCCGAAAGCGGCCGCAAGACCACCTTTAAGGATGTCGCCGGTGTGGACGAGGAAAAGGAAGAGCTGCAGGAGATTGTGGACTTTCTCAAAAATCCCCGGCAGTTTGACGAGATCGGCGCGAGAGTGCCCAGAGGCGTATTGCTGGTGGGCCCTCCCGGAACCGGTAAGACTCTGCTTGCCCGCGCCGTGGCCGGAGAAGCGGGCGTCCCCTTCTTCTCCATTTCCGGCTCCGATTTCGTGGAGATGTTCGTCGGCGTGGGCGCGTCCCGCGTGCGCGACATTTTCGAGCAGGCCAAAAAATCCGCTCCCAGCATCATTTTCATCGACGAGATCGACGCCGTAGGCCGTCACCGCGGCGCAGGCCTCGGCGGCGGGCATGACGAGCGGGAGCAGACCTTAAACCAGCTGCTTGTGGAGATGGACGGCTTCGGCGTCAATCAGGGCGTGATCGTCATGGCCGCCACCAACCGGCGGGATATTCTGGACCCCGCCCTGCTTCGCCCCGGCCGTTTTGACCGGCAGATCGTGGTCAACTACCCCGACGTGAAAGGCAGAGAGGAAATTTTGCGGGTGCATACCCGCAAGAAGCCCCTTGCCCCCGACGTGGAGCTTTCCGTGATTGCCAGAACCACCGCCGGCTTTACCGGCGCGGACCTGGAAAACCTGGTCAACGAGGCGGCGCTCCTTGCCGCCCGCAAGAGGCTCAAGGCCATTACCATGGACGAGATCGAGGAGGCGACCATCAAGGTGGTGGCCGGCCCCGAGAAGAAATCCAAGGTGGTCACCGAGAAGGAAAGACGCCTGACCGCTTATCACGAGGGCGGCCACGCGATTGCGACCTATTACTGTCCTCATCAGGATCCGGTCCACCAGATTTCCATTATCCCCCGCGGGATGGCGGGCGGCTTTACCATGTCGCTGCCCGAGCATGACAAGAGCTATGTGAGCAAAAAGGAGATGCAGGAGGAAATCGTGGTGCTGCTGGGCGGCCGTGTGGCCGAAAAGCTGGTGCTCGACGATATTTCCACCGGCGCGTCCAACGATATTGAGCGGGCCACCGGTATCGCCCGCAACATGGTCACCCGGTACGGCTTCAGCGAAAAGCTCGGGCCCATCGTGTACGGCACCGGGCACGAGGAGGTTTTCCTCGGCCGCGACTTCAACAATACCCGCAACTATTCCGAAAATGTAGCCGCCGAAATCGACTCCGAAATCCGCGAGATCATCGACAACGGCTACGAGCAGGTGAAGGATATCCTGACCGAGCACCGGGATCAGCTGGAGCGGGTCGCCCAGTACCTTATGAAGTATGAGAAAATGGAGGGCGACCTGTTTGACAAGCTGATGAAGGGCGAGGACGTTTTTTCCGAAAAGGAGCGCCGGGACGCTGAGAAGGCCGAGAAGGCCCGTCTGGTCGCCGAGCAGGAAAAGGCCCGCAGGGCCGAGGAGACCCGCATCGCCAGGGAGCTTGCCGAAAAAAGGGCAAGGGAACAGGCCGAAGCGCTGAAAAGAGAGCGGGAGCAGCTTTTAAGAGAGGAAAATCTTCTGTCTTCGGAGCAGAATGACGCTTCGGAGGAAAAGCCCGAACAGGACGACCAGAACAAGCAGGAATAATGACCGCGGATGCGGCTGTAAAAAGCGGACGGTTAACCGTCCGCTTTTTTGTGCGCCTTCTTTACAATGTCCTCAAAATGCGGTATGCTTATCAGGCTGACATCGATTGTAAAAGCCTGGAGGAAGTCCTATGAAAATATGCCCGAGATGCGGCGCGGAAAATGACAATGACGCCCAAAGCTGCAGGGAGTGCGGCCAGAAAATCAGAAGCGCCTTCCACATTCAGGCCGGCAGGGAGGAGCAATGGCAGGACGAGGAAGCGCTGCGAAGAAAAAAGCTGCGGTCCCGCCACCGGATCCTGATCCCCCTGCTCGGCATCCCGTTTTTTTTTATGCTGAAAATCGCCTACGGGCTGCGCGGCGAGCTTTTTCCCGTGGTGATGGCCGGCGGGGTGATCCCGCTGGTTGCGTGGCTGAAAATTCATAAAGGGGAATGGCTTTACAGCTTAAACCGCCGCCTGTTTAAAAAAAATTACACCAAGCCGCTGGAGGATTATCTTGTAGAGGGCCGGATCACCGGCGTTTTACTGCTGATTTTCTGTTTCGGATGGCTTTTGTGGTATTGCCTCAGGGGAGCGTAAATTTTGTTTGCAAGCCTTGGGAAATTATGCTATGATAAAACCAGAGCGAAAGCAAAGCAAATACTGCGATTTGCTTTGCGAAAAGGGGAATGATGGCATGAATAACCGTAATAAAATTGCCGGTATTTTAGTGGGGTTGGGCTTTGTGGCAGTCGGCGTCTATCTGTTTGGCTGGGCCGCCGGCTTTTGGGACTATTTTCTGTTTGAGGGCTGGTGGACACTGTTTCTGATCGTTCCCGGCGTGGCGCTGATGATCCGCGACGGCGTCAACATGGGCAACACCATCCTGACGGTCATCGGCGTGCTGCTGCTTTTAAACGAGCAGGGCGTCTTTCACCGGGTCAGCTTCTGGCCGATCGTTTGGGCGGCACTGCTGATCTGCGCGGGCATCGGGATCATCAGCGGGCAGTTTAAGCACCGCTTTTATTTCACGCGCGGGAATTCCGGCCCGTACGGGCCGGATCAGCCCGGCTCTCAGCCGAATCCCCCGGTTTCTCCGGAGGATGCCGGCGCGCAAAAC
>ENA-UOOK01002563-UOOK01002563.1-fermentation-metagenome-genome-assembly--contig:-NODE-2563-length-22095-cov-24.881897_pt1 | contig 22095 bp, 18 predicted proteins | sample MGYA00245777_ERZ724023 | MGnify/ENA primary metagenome ERZ724023 (study PRJEB28704, sample SAMN03018312) | fermentation metagenome | biome: anthropogenic terrestrial biome; feature: soil...
GGTCACTAGTTTGCATAAAATCGTTGACAATAATACCTTTATTTGTAGCTAAACCAATATTCTTAGCTAGAAGAGTATTGGCTCTAATACCTATGGAGAAGAGAACTAAGTCTGAGGTTAGTTTTTTACCACTAGCGAGTGTTACTGTTATAGAAGAATCTGATTCGTCGATAGCAGTCACAGATTCTCCTAAAAAGAGGTCGATACCACTTTGAATAACAGCGTTTTGAATCTGTAAAGAAGTTTTCTCATTGGTCTGTTTAGGTAAAAGAGTAGGAGCTAGTTCAACAACACTCACTTTATTACCATATTGTTTCAGCGAGAAGGCAGCTTCTAAGCCTAGAAGACCTCCACCAACAACTATCACCCGGTTGGCTCCTAAACAGGCGAGGCGTATTTCGGTAGCGTCCTCGATATTTCTTAAGGTAGCAACTCTCGGGCCATGATCTTTTACAATAGGTGGTAGATAGTTGATAGCACCCGTAGCTAGTATTAAGACATCATAAGTATAGATAGAACCTGTTAAGGTAACGAGCTGCTTTTTTTCGGGTAGAATCTCTTTAACTAATTCACCCATTTTGAGTTGGATTTTATTATCACTAAACCAATGCAGGGGTTTTAATAATAATTTATCTAGAGTTTTATTTTCGTGGAAGATATGTGAAAGTTGAGTACGGTTATATGGAGGAACTGACTCCCCACAGATAAGTGTTATTTCCGCTAATTCATCATTTTTACGAGCTGCTTCTGCGGCAGCTAAGCCTGCAACACCGCCACCGACAACAATGATTTTTTTAGACATTCTCAAAGGAGCACCGGGTGCTCTCTTCCCCCTTTCTAGATTGAAAATATAAATCGATAGCTTTAAATTTATAAAAGAGAAAGTATACCATTGTCTTTTCTTTAGATCATATACCCACTTTTTCTTAATGAGCAACAAATAAATTGATGTTTAATAATCTGGATATAAGGCAATAAGAAAGGTAAAGCAAAAGTGAAAGGAGCTAATAATCTTAATGGAAAAGTTCGGTAATGTTTTGAAAGCACCGGAAGTAGAGGGACGCGAAAAGCATGTTCCAGTAATCAAAGCACCTGCTAAAGCTAAAGCGGGCGAAGCTTTTGATGTAACTGTTATTGTAGGTGAGTCTGTACCACACCCAAATACTCTTGAACACCATATTAAATGGATTCAAGTTTATGCAAAACTAGACAAAGGTATGGTCGTCCACTTAGGGACCTTTGATTTTGGCCCTACCTACGCTGAGCCTCGTGTAACATTCCCTGTTAAACTTAACGAATCAGCTATAATCTATGCGTTGGAGTATTGTAACATTCATGGCGTATGGGAGAATAGTGTAGCTGTAAAAGTCGAATAATTTATCAAGCCCGTCAAATGACGGGCTTTGCTTTTTGAAAATTTGATTATTGTCTAAGCTTAGCCACTCGCTTTAGCTAGTTAAAAATCTAGAAAAGGTATTTTAATAAAGCCTGAGTATACCTCAACAGCTGGGCCAGTCATGAAAATGGAGCTAGCTAAATCTGGCCACTCTATAAAGAGATTACCGCCTAGAAGTTTTACTGTGACTTTAGCATCTACTTTATTTTGTAAACGTGCAGCGACTGTGCTGGCACATGCTCCAGTTCCACAAGCCCAAGTTTCTCCACTACCTCGTTCCCAAACTCGCATTTTAATTGTTTTACGATCAAGCACGCTAATAAACTCGATGTTAGCCCTATGGGGGAAACGAGGGTGGTTTTCAATAAGGGGACCAATTTTTTCCACTGGGAAGTAGTCGACATCTTTAACCTCGATAACAAAATGAGGATTACCTATATTTATACCGGTGCCAAAATAAAGCTCACCATTTTTTAACTGCAGTTCTATATTAGTAGCAGAATTTAGAGGCTCGCCTGTCATGGGTATCTCGCCTAATTTTAAACGAGGCTTCCCCATATTAACACGAATTAAAGTTACTAGGCCATCTTTAATAGTCAGAGTTAGTTCTAAAACTCCTGCGAGCGTTTCTACTGTAAGTGGATTGTGTTTAGCTATATGTTCATAATAATACTTAGCGAGGCAACGTATACCGTTGCCACACATTTCACCCATCGAACCATCAACATTGAACATAGACATGCGACAGTGAGCAATAGAAGACGGTAAAATGACAATTAGTCCGTCAGAACCAATGGAAAAGCGTCTGGGACTAACAAACTTTGCAATCTCTGACCAATCGGTGGTCTCCGGAAAATGGTTAGTTATAGCGTCAACATAGACATAATCATTACCCAAACCCTGCATTTTGGTGAATTTAAGCATCCTAAGTCTCCTCATTATAATTTAGGTTAGGCTAATTTTGCCTAGGAAGGTACTTTTATTATACTACAGTAAAAACAAGGAATAATTGCTTGTTAAACAAAGCTTTGTTTAGTCCATAGTAAATTAGAGTTAGAACAGAAAAAAGGAATTTGAATGTCGATAATTGGCAAAAGGGACGAAAAATAGTTCTTAACAGCAAATAATGGCCAAGCAACCATAATAATGCAAAATATTTATTAAAAGGTTAAAAACATATGGTTAGGGGATTGTATCTGGGTTGAAAGTTTTATGTTCATGAGTAAGGATAAAAAGATTTCACAGGCAAGCATCAATGTTAGTTCTAGTTATAGTTAAAAAACGCTAGAACTTTTTTTATCACGAAAACCGGCAAGGAATTATATGTTTAGGCTGACATATTTTTGCTATTTTAGTGAATACTAAATAGGAGTAAAAATGGAGGAGGAAGTTATTATGGGGAAGATTAAATGGAGTATTTTGTTGGTTGTTTTGCTGGTGATGTTGTCTACTACAAGTTTTGCTGAGAAGTTTTCCTATTCATTGAAACCAAATATCAACAATACTATTGGTTTTGATTTTCCAACCTATGGTTGGGCAACCAAAAATGCTAGGAATGAAGTAATTGGATTTAAAGGATTTAACCTAGGCTTAGGCTATAGCCAAAAAAATTATTTTCAACCCTATGAGGTCAACAAATTTAATACATTCTGGGGTTGGGGTACAGTTGCAGTAATTTTACCCTATCTAACGATAGGTGGCGATTATGCGATACCAATGGATAATAATGCTACCCTTAATTTATCTGCAGGTTTAGTTTTAGCAGTATTTATACCCTCTCCTTATGTAGGTGTTTCTTATTGCTGGTAAATAAATAATAGTTTAAAAGAGAAGGTTAGTCATTCTTGGGGGCTAACCTTCTTTTAATTGGTTGGGTAATATTGACTGTTTCTATCGCTAAAGCTATTGGTAAGGCAGGATAGTTTCTAAAGAAAAAGAAATTTTAAACAGAGTATTATAGGGGGAGAAGAATATGAAGTTTAGATATTTATTATTGATTATCGTATTACTGTCTATTACTAGCTTAGCTGATTTTAGCATAGAAGAACGAGAAATGATGCTTTTTGGTGAAGAGAGGCCTGTGATTACGGGATCATTCTTAGATTTTCAACATCATTCGACAGTAGAAGGTATTTATTGGAATCCACAGGCTGCTGAGTTTACTGATTCGATGTGGGAGTTAAAGATCGACGAGATGAGCGAGTTAGGTATGAAATTTATAGTGGTTATGGCAGTGGCTTTATATAACAGAAGTTTCTATCCTTCGGAGATTTGGCCTATGTACTCTATAAAAGCCCAAGATCCTGTGGAAGCAGTTTTAAAAGCAGCCCAAAGAAACGGGATGAAAGTGTTCCTCGGAGCAGGATTCTATGGAGATTGGACCAAGCCTTGGCAAGCTTTCACTGATCTAGAAATTAGAGAGAGAACAAGAAGAGCTATTAAAGAACTAAGTGAACGGTATGGACATTATGAGAGCTTTTATGGCTTTTATTGGCCTAATGAAGTTGGCATTGACGGGTATTTTCCACAAGCCTTTATTAACCATGTCAAAGAGAATAATCGGTGGGCTAGAGAATATTTACCTAAGGCTAAAATACTAATAGCACCATATGGGACGAATAGAGTACACGCAGACTCTAAATATGTAGCTCAATTGAAAGAACTAGGTGTGGATATTATTGCTTATCAAGACGAAGTTGGTGTAGAAAAGTCTTCTTTTGATGATCTTAGTTATATCTTTAGTGAATTAAATGCAGCTCACAATCAAGCAGGAGTAACACTTTGGGCTGATATGGAGATATTTAGATTCGAAAGCCAAGTTTATAACAGTGCTTTATTGCCAGCTGACATTAATCGAGTTAGATTGCAGTTAAAAGGCATAGCACCATATGTCGAAGAGATTCTTTGTTATCAATATATTGGTCTAATAGATAAGCCAGGTAGTAAAGCTCCTCTAGGTCCTGAGGAGGCTCGTAAGCTTTACCTCGATTATAAAAATTATCTAGAAGGCTTACCAACAATTAAATAGTTAGGAAACAATTTAGCGAAAGCTTCTGTAGATGATAAATGAAGTAGCAAATTTAAAAAGGGAGATGAGAAATTGGTTAGTATTGCTGTTAGTGATTTACGATACAGTTATAATGATGTAATAGCTGTCGATGGGATTAGTTTTAATGTTTCCCAAGGAGAAATTTTTGGCCTTTTAGGTCCTAATGGAGCCGGCAAATCAACAACTACGGAAATATTAGTAGGACTAAAGAAGAGAGACTCAGGTCAGGTGCAGGTATTGGATCTTGATCCTTGGGTAGAAAATAAAGAGCTTAAAAACCGCATTGGTGTACAATTACAAACTCCAGCTTTGTTTGATAAGTTAACAGTAACCGAGTTATTAAATCTCTTTGCAAGTTTTTATTCTAACCCTTTAAGAGTAAACGATGTAATTGAAATGGTAGGCCTTAGTGAGAAAGCGAAAACTCTTTCCATGAAACTTTCTGGAGGACAGCTACAAAGACTAAGTGTTGCCTTGGCATTAATAAGTAATGGTGAGACAATTTTTTTAGATGAACCGACAACGGGACTGGATCCTCAGTCGAGGAGAGGTTTGTGGGATGTTATAGAAAAAATTAAAGCTGAAGGTAGAACTGTCTTTTTAACAACTCATTATATGGATGAAGCTGAAAGGCTCTGTGATCGAGTGGCAATTATTGACCAAGGGAAAATAATTGCTATGGGTACACCTAGAGAATTAGTGCAGACTCATTTTGCCGAACAAGCGTTAGAGTTTGTAATCAAACCTGAACAAGCAGAAATAGTCAAAAATATCCTCCCAGCATCCTCCCGTTTAGAACTAGAAGGTGAGTTGGCAACTGTCTATACTAAAGAAGTTCCCGAAGCAATAGAAGCACTCCTTAGCTTAACCGGTAATGGCTTTAGATTAGCTAGATTTACAGTTAGAAGTGCCACTCTTGAGGATGTATTCCTTAAACTGACAGGGAGGAGAATTAGAGAATGAGAATATTTGCCAATTTGTTCCAAACTCATTTGAAAGATATGTTTCGTGATAAAATTGTGCTTTTTTGGTTCTTTCTCTTTCCTTTGTTTATGATTTTTTTATATGGTTTAATCTATTCAGGTAACGGGACAAATAACTTTAAAATAACCATTAATGCACCAGAATCTAGTAATGCGGTAAGAATCTTTGCACAGATACCAGTATTTAATATTACACATACTAGTAGTAGGGAAACAGCTCTCGAGGAGTTAAATCGCAATAAAAGTGAAGCCGCAGTTATTGTAGAAACAGATTCTACGGGTATGGAAAAAGTTATAGTTCATTATAAAAATAGTCAAGATGGCAGTGGAGCGATTGTAGCTGGCATAATTAAGCAAGTCTTAACAGAAGCAGATTTACAATACGCTGGTGTTAATCGTCATTACGAGATCTTAGAAAATATAGCCGAGGCCGATTCTTTTCGCATGATAGATTATATAACACCAGGAATCTTGGCAATGGCCATAATGCAACTAGGCTTGTTTGGTAGTATGCAACTAGTGACATACAGGGAAAAGAAAATAACCAAGCGTTTAGCCTTAGCACCTATCAATAAAGCAAGTTTTTTAGGCTCTGAGATCTTTTTACGCATGCTTATGGCTGTAGTTCAAGGTTTAATTATCCTTACAATAGGTCATTTAGTTTTTAAAGTACCTATCCAAGGTTCTCTGCTGGCATTAACTGGTATAATCTTATTAGGAGCAGCAGTGTTTATCAGTTTAGGGTATCTAGTTTGTTCCTTTGCTCGTACTTCAGAAGCTGCCAATGGATTAATACAGGCTGTACAGTTTCCGATGATGTTTCTTTCGGGAATATTTTTCCCAACTAAATTTTTACCAACCTTTATGCAACCTATTATAAGGTTAATGCCACTGACCTATTTCGGTGATGGATTGAGGCAAATAGTACTTGGTGGGGTTGGAGATTTTAGTATGGTTACTAATATGACTATCTTAAGTGGTTGGCTTGTGATAACATTTATCCTGACAGTGAAGTTCTTTCGCTGGGAATAATAAAAATCCACATAGATGGATGGTGGTTCAAAGTGTGGAATTTGCTTCTTTTCCCCTTTAAATTGTTATTTTGGCTTTTAACACTCCCGATTAAATTGTTGTTTACCATTTTTGCCGGGGTGTGGGCAGTTATTATGTTTATAGTTGGCATTGTTCTTCTAGTACCAATAATTATCTTTCTAGGTGTATTACCAGCAATTGCTTTGTGGATCTTAGGAACTCTGCTTTTAGCAGCTCTTTCTGGTCGGAAGCCTATATAAGAGGAGAGGGGTAGCCCCTCTCCTCTTAATATTAATATTCGCTTTCAGCCACTAAGACCAGACAAAATAAATTAGTAAGACCTAATTTATTCTCAGGCGCCTTATTAGACCTTGTTTTTTAAACCATTTTACAGTATCAGTGGCAGTTTCGAGGAAATTACGCGGCCTATAGCCAAGAAGAGCCTCAGCTTTTTTATAGCTGATAGCAGCATTAGAGTTTAGCACATGGAGAGAGTAGGGTGTAAAACGAGGTTTTTTCTTACATAAAGCTTCCTGCATTGGTGAGAAAAGACTAGCAAATTTAGCTAAGGGTAAAGGAATTTTAAAAGATTTGAGGCGACGTTTAGTCACTTGCTGAACGGTGTAGAGAATATTTCTAATCTTAAGCACATTTCCCGAGAGGATAAAACGATCACCTTTTGCAGCCTTTTCGTAAGCTGCGATAATTCCATCGACAACATCTCTTACATCCACAAAGTCGTATTCTCCATCTACATAATAAAAATAGCCTTTAGCGTAATCTAAAAGAAGCTGCCCCATTTCAGAAACCTTATAATCATATGGACCAATTACACCAGAGGGAAAGACAATAACTGCATTTAATCCCTTTTTAATACCTTCTTCCACTGCTAAAGTGGCCATTGCTTTACTTTTACCGTAAGGCCCTTTAACAGTTTCAGGATCAATTAAGGTATCTTCGGTGATAACTGTTCCTTTAGGTGGTTCAACAAAGGCATGAACCGAACTAGTATATACCAGACGCTTGATACCTAACTCTAAGCAAGCATTAACTATATTTTGTGTACCTTTGACATTAACTTCATTTAACAAATTTTCTTTTCCAGGGACAATAGATATGATACCCGCTAAATGAAACACTCCGTCTACTCCGGTTATCGCTCGCTTTATTCTTGTAGCATCACGAACATCTGCTAAAAATATCTCTAAATCTAAGTCATTTAGACTTGATACATCTTCTTTTGGTGGTACGATTGCTCTTACAGAATAACCTTTTTTAATTAGTTCACGCACGAGAGTGTTACCAACATGGCCAGTCGCTCCAGTTACAGCTAGCACAAGAAACACCCCTTTAATAAAGTAGAATCCGATTTACCTTTGCATTTATATTTTAAACCAAATTACTATTAAATAGCAAGGACAGAATAGGGCGATTTAATTAAAAAACTTGAAAAGTTAGAAGATAAAAGCCAGCACTAGGTTTAGAGTGCTGGCTTAGAAAAGCAGTTACTTTATTACTTAGACAAAGGAAACTTTTTTACTTGTCTCAACTGGTAGTTCGACTTTTTCTCCGAAGAGATAGAGTAAAGCAACTACAGCTGCTAAACCTAATAAAAGTGCTACCCAGACATTAAGGCCAAAGCTAATAGGTAGGTAACCAAAGATTATTGTGATAAAAGCGATGGCTAGAGAATACCAGATTTGGGTATTTACATGATCTATGTGATCGCAAGCCGCGCCCATGGAAGAGAGGATAGTTGTATCGGAGATCGGCGAGCAGTGATCGCCAAAGATAGCTCCAGTTAATACTGCTCCTGCACTCATTAGTACAAAGTTAGGATCGGGATTAATACCAAAGGCCATAGGTATAGCTAAAGGCATTAAAATACCCATAGTACCATAACTAGTACCGGTGGCAAAGGAAATGATAGAACCTAAGACAAAGATTATAGTTGGCAGAGTAAAAGCAGGTATTTTATCAGAAAGTAGACCAACTAGGTAGGTAGCAGTGCCCAGTTCCTTAATTACTCCCGACAAAGACCAAGCAAGGAGTAAGATAACTGCAGTAATAACCATGGATTTTAATCCATTAATGAAAGTATCAATGGCTTTTGATACAGTAAATATCTTTTGGGTAACACCCATTATCGTTGCCACAATACTAGCAAAAAGAGCTGATTGGAATAAAACGATACTAGCATCACTAGCACTGAAAGCTTCACGAATGCTGTTAAGGGAAAGAGGGGTATTTTGAAGTAGGGCAATTAATTCTGTATCGTCGCCATTTATTATCGCCGAATAGCCATTGCTATAAAAACCAATAAAAGAGGCTAAAACCAAAACCAGAATAGGAATAATTGCGTTCCAAATGTTGCTTTTCTTTCCTTCTGGTAATTGTTGTTCCTCTCCTTCAGTACTCATTGGCCTAGCATTAGGGGCTAAGAGTTCTCCTTTTCTGGCCCTACGTTCAGCTTTAAGCATGGGGCCGCTTTCGCGGAGGAAAAAAGCAGTGGCAAAAACTAAGAAGAGCATAAAAATGTTATAGAATCTAAAAGGAAGTGTATTGATAAAAACCATATAAGCATTTACAGGTTGACCAATCGAAGCATAGGCTGATTTAATGAGACTCATTTCATAGCCAACCCAAGTGGAGATGATGGCTATACCAGCAACTGGGGCGGCAGTAGCATCGATGATAAAAGCTAATTTCTCTCTAGAGACATTTAGTTTATCGGTGACAGGACGCATAATAGGTCCAACAATCAAGGAGTTAGCATAATCGTCAAAGAAGACGAATAACCCCATGAGCCAGGCTACTATTTGTGCTGACCGAGCTGTCTTGGCTCTTTTAGCTAGAGACTCCGCGATAGCTCTAGCTCCGCCCATGTAAGTAATTAACGCAATTAAGCCACCAATTGTGGTGCACTGCAATATTACACCAGCATTCCAAGGATCAGCTAGAGAACCAAGTATCAGATCGACTATTTTCAAAAACGATGGCACTAAGTTGGTGAAGAGAGCACTCAAATTACCGAAAAAGCCTCCAGGCAGGTAGAGCGAAATAATATAGGTACCAGAAAGAATACCTAAGAACAGAGAGATAACTACATTTTTAGTTAAAAAAGCTAAGGTGATAGCTACAAGTGGTGGTATAATGGTTAAAATACCAAACTTAGCTGCATTTTCTTCGGCAGTAGCTGCTAACGTAGGTAACGCCATAACCAAAAAAATTGAAACTACTAACAACAGTTTTTTAATATTTTTTTGCGACATCATGGACCTCCTATTATCTAAAAGAACAGACCTTGGAGCTATCTATAGCCCCAAGGTCTAGCAAAGACGACTTGGCTAAGATAGCACTCCACAGGTTTTAACTCTGTGACAGTTCAGGAGATATTTTCTGCTGAACCAGCTAGAATAGATAGACGCTATTCCAACTTCGGCGATACTTCCTTTTAATAAACGTCCTCGCTGTCAACTCAGTTTATTTACTATTAAGTATCGCGCCTCTATCACGTATTTAATTTAATGTTAGGCTAGCAAATAACCAGCATAACAGATGGCCCAAGGTTGTTCTATTAGTAGTTTAAACACTTGTTCTGCATACTTAAGAAAGTTCCTTCTTTTATCTTTATACTAATTGGAGAATGTTAGCTTAAGATACTTACAGATTTGTTAATAATAAGACTAGGTTCCAATTAATGTCCAAAATGTTTTAGGAGTAGTAATATAATAATGTATTTTTATGATGGAGGCTACTTTAGTGAAAATTACTATAGCTCAAATTGATTTAGAGCAGTTAACACTAGCTGAATTACCAAGTAAATTATTCCGAGCTTTAGAAAAAGGACGCAAAAAAGGTACCGATCTTGTAGTGATGCCTTTACTAACCAAAAAGGATCTTTATACAGAGATTTTAGCTAAGAAACATCCTTTTCTACCTGGTACTTGTGACTATCCTGATATCTTTTTAATAACTGGGCTAAAGATTAATGAGACACTAAATTTAGCTTTGATTAGTGAGGGAAAAGTAATTAATAATTTTTTAATCAGTAACGATCTAGAAACACCAAGGGTACTTGGTCAGATTAAAGACTATGAAGTAATGATCACAAATACATCAAAAAAGGCTGCCAAACCCCAGCTATGCATCTTACTTAGTAAACAAGGTAACAAAGCTCTAGATATATTAATAACAATTCCTCAGTTCGAACAGGGCTCGATTCTTTCTTGTTCTAATTATCTAGTAGAAATACCTAAAGACATAGAGTGTGTTGAGACTTATCAAATACCATAAACTAGGACTTGGGTAGGAGAATAAAAAAAGAGTTAACAAAAACCTAAAAAGGTGTTGTCAAAAAAGAATATCTTGATAATATGGGGGTTGATGTCTAATTTGTTTGTATTTAGATTCAGATATAAAGAAAAAACTACCAAAACTAGTACAAGCTAATGGAGGATTTTGCTAATTAAGGGTGTAATTCTTCTTTAAATAATGGGATAATATGAGTGTAGTTAGTTTAAGAAAGGAGAGTCATAGTTTTGCAAAAGTCATTTATTTTAGCACTATTAATTACACTATTAGCAACAGCAGCCTTGGCCTCTTTTAAATATGAGATTGTCAATCAAAAGGAAACTCTTGAATTTGGCACTCATGGTAGAGTTTTACTGAACAAAGAGTTTACTTTTAAGGTACTGCCAGAGTCTACAGATAAGGGAACTGAAATCTGGGTGGGGTTGCCAACAGCTAACACTAAAGTAAATAGTGTAAACTATTACCAAGCTGATCGCCTGCATACGGTAGATTTTAAGATACGTAAATCGGATAATAGCCAAAATGTCATATTTACTGATTTTCCAGCGATCATACCTGGTGAAAGTTTAACTTTTCAGTTTTATGCTGAGATTCCTGATTTAATTTATTGGCTTAATAAAGAACAACCTAATTTACCTTTAGCGGAGCAGAAAGTAGCGGTATCCTATATCCCAGCGTGGTGGGATAAAGCCGAGACTAAAGACTTAACATTAGAATTAAGATTTGCTCCCAAGCTAGATCTTAACGGTCTAAATTATCTTAAAGGGACTCCTGCTACCAAAGAGCAACTAATAAATATGGCTGTTGTGACTTATCATTATCAAAATGTAAAGCCAGATACTAAATTCGAACATGCTATTGTCTTACCTAAAAGTTATTTTAACAGTGATTTCGTACCTAAAGGAGATTGGCTTAGCACAGGTCAGATCGCTTTGATTGTTTCGATAGTAGGTTTTGGCATCTTATTTCTGGTGATTATCATAGCTGCAATAGCTTCTCAAGCTAGATATCAAACACCAGCTGCTTATATTACTGGCAAAGAGGCTTGTACGACATTTGATCCAGTAGAAGCTGCCCTATTTTTCAATGTCCCAGGAGATTTGTTAATTAAGCTTATCGTGATGGGACTTATGGAGAAAAATATCGTTAAGATGGAACAAAATGGTAATTTACGGAAAGAACCCACTTTAGAAAGATTGACTTGGTATGAGGAACTATTTCTAGACACTATAGATGAAAACGTACAAGTGAAGAAAGAAAAGTGGCCAGAGTTTTCTAAAAAGACAGTTACTGAGCTGAAAGAACTGCTTGGTGGGTATTGTGGTGCGCAGACTAGCGTTTATTATAAAAAACTGTTGAAAGAGATGGAGATAACCGAGGCTACTGATCCACGTTGGCTAGCTTTGAAGGATTATTTAGACAAGAAGATGCCAGAGAGAGTTAACCAAGGTGGTAACTATGAACCAGCTTATTTAAACACCTACTTGCCTTTATTTTATTTAAACTTTATTAGTAAGGATCAGGAAAAAGAGAGGCAAGCAGCGTTTAATGGAACATTTGTATCAACAACTGCTGGCAAAGGTGGCACAGGTGGTGGAAGCTGTGCCTGTGCTTGTGCTTGTGCCTGTGCAAGTAGTGGAGGTTGTACCTGATGAAAAATAAAAAACTTCTCTTTCAAGAAGTTACAGGAGCTAATTGGCACCTCCGCCGCGAAAGCAGCGGAGGGGTTCTTATTGTAAATGGCAGTAAAATTATTGAATTAAATGATAGTGCTTACAGATATGTAAAAGTCTATATGCAGATTAGGTGTAAAGATAAAAGGATGCCTTGGGCTATGTTTTTTAGACATGGGGTTTGGCCGAGCCGTGCCAAGAAAGATTGGCATTCCTTAAAAGATAGTTTAGTTACCACCTCCCATGGTTGTTGTACAGGGACTGGTATTCATGTGGAAGTTGCTAAGAAAGAATACGCTGCACCAATTAGAGTTGATTTAGCCTTAACCTATCGTTGTAATAACGACTGTTACCACTGTTACGCTGGCGGGAATCATGAAACGGAAGAACTTAATACTAACCAGTGGAAAGACGCTATTAATAAACTTTGGCAGTTTGGTGTACCTCAAGTCGCTTTTACTGGAGGAGAATCTCTGTTAAGGGATGATTTAGAAGAGTTAGTTAGTTATGCAAAAAAACTAGGTATGATTACTGGCCTAATAACTAATGGTAGGTTATTAACAAAGACTAGAGTTAACAAGTTAGAAGCAGCAGGACTCGACTTTGTCCAAATCACTGTAGAATCGCACGAAGAAAAAATCCATGACCAGATGGTAATGTGCGAAGGAGCCTATAAGGAGACTATAAGTGGTGTAAAAGCGGCTCTAAATTCTTTATTACGAGTAACTACAAACACCACTATGACGACCCTAAATTCAGTTACTATCTTAGATACAGTTGATTTTTTACTTGATTTAGGCGTCAAACATATAGGTTTAAATGGTTTGATTAGATCAAACCGAGGTAAAGATAAAGAAGGGCTGACAGGAAAAGAATTGCAATATGTTCTTCAGACTGCCAAAGAACGTTGTAACGCTGTAGGTGCAGAGCTTATTTGGTTTACTCCTACCTGTTACTTAGCCTTTAACCCTTTAAAAGAAAGACTTGGTATTAAGCGTTGTTCTGCAGCTTCTACTGTTTTAGCTATTGAACCTTTTGGACGAATTCTACCTTGCCAGTCGTATTATGAAGGACTTGGCAATATTAAAACTGATAGTTTAGAAGATGCCTGGGAACATCCTTTAGCTGTATCAATTCGAGATAGGAAATGGTTAGAAGAACCATGTTTCAATTGCGTTCATAATTTAGCATGTGGGGGAGCATGCCCTCTTGAATGTAAGTAAATCGCTATTTGTCTAGTGATGTTCCTAAGGTGGAGATTTTTGATGAGAAGAAAATTTATTCGGCTTTCCTGGCTTGTTATCTTAATATTTATGGTCGCTGGCTTTATAATCGCCGAAGAAAAGGCTCCAGAACCAAATCAGAACCAGGAAGAGGTAGCAAATTATATACAAATAAAAGAAACCATAATACCTAAAGAGGAATGCCTTACTTTAAGGATTATGGAAATGAAAGGCTCGCTTATTGTTACAGGTCTAGCAGATAAAGATCAGATAGTAGTAAGAATTTTAAGCGATACAGCTAATGATATTAGTCTTAATGAGGTAGAGGTAATTACAGAAAAATTAGGCGACGAATTATGGCTAGAAATTAATTGGCCTTCACCAAACATGATTGCTAAAAATTCTTATCGAATTGAGATTGAACTACCCCAAGAGATGAATTTGATCTTAGGCGAGACCAATGAGCTAGTACAAATTGCTAAGATTGCCGGTCTAGATTTGAATTCACGTGGTGGTAAATTAGATATTAGTTTACTTTCTGGTCCAGTTAGAATTAGAGATAATGGTGGTAATATTAATTTGCGAGAAGTTAACGGCGACGTTTGGATCAGTGATGCTGGAGGCGATATGCTGGTTGAAGGTATTGTTGGCCTAGTAACTATCGATAGCGATACCTTTATCAATCTAGTTATGCAAAAAGTAGTTGGCGATGTTACTGTATCAACAAGACTTGGTGGCTTAGTGGATATTAAAAATATTGAAGGTAATGTCTCTGTTTTCTCCAGAGGTCCCTTAACAACTAAGTGTGACGCTATATCAGGGTCTTTAATGCTACCAGAAGATATCAACCTTTAACTAAGAAAGTTAATATTCCTGCCAACGATTTTAATCGTTTGGCAGGATATTGATTTTTTAGCAGGAATTAATATAATACGGAAGTTAAGCGGTTTCCTTGAGCATCAAAAAGGGGGAGAATTAATTGAACAAAAAATCAATTATTTTGTTGGTTATTATGACTCTTGTTATGGCCATTCACGTCAATGCGGCATCAGTTAACGCCACCATTTTACTACCAGATGGTAATGTAGCACCATTTGCTGAGGTTGTTGTCGAAGGCAAATCTTTTGCCGCTGATGCTAATGGTAATGTCGTTTTGGATGTAGCAGATGGAGTTAAGACAGCTAATGTTAAATGGCTATCGCTTAGTGCTGAACTACCAATTGCAAGCGAAATGAAATTAAAAAATAAACTTTACTATGGTGCACCTTATGACCAAGAGGATTTCACCGTTAATGGTGAAGATAATTGGGAAATTGATAAAAAATCGTTGTATAACCCAGGCGACAAAGAAGCCCAAATCTTTTATGATGATAGTTTTGCTGATTTTGTTTTCCGTACAAAGTTCACTTTAGATAAAGCCAAGGATTACTACTACTTACGTTTCTTTTTCCGGACTGTAGAACCTGGTTTTAATGGTTATGGTCTAAGTGTTCCTAACTTAGCTGGTTATCAAATTTATTTTACTAGATTTGAAGGTGACTGGAACAAATACACTGCGTTGAAGTTTATTGCTCCTCCAGCTAAAGTCGATCTAGAATATGAACTTGTTGTTTTTCTCAAGAACGAAAAGATAGAAGCTTATTTAAGGCCAACAAACGAACCTAAATACAATCAAATTCTTAATATAGAAGACACTTCAGATGGTGCTTATTTTGATGGCGGTTTTTCTATTATGGCTAGCTTCTTAGAAGTAAAACTAACCGAACTTGCTGTTTTTGCTTATTAAAGAGTATTATTTAACGCCCCTTAAGGGGGCGTTTTTTTACCAAGTCTTTTTGTATTCAATAAACGGGAGATCTCATTTAGCAGGTAAAAAGTAGTCGATTTGGCTAATCTAGTGATTTAGCAAGGGTGATTCTAGGGTATAGGTTGTTAAATAATAATGGTAATGTTAAACTTGATTAAGGAAAAGAGCTGTACTAACAATTAAACTGGATATTATTGGGATGTATACTTAGGGTTTATTTAGCTGTATTATTCTGGAGTCTATTGCCATCTTAATCTTAGTTTTTAAATAGTACAGACTTTCATGAGGTGTTAAGAGGAGGAAACCTTAGAGATAATATATTTTATCTCTAGGTCAAGCAAATATTTAACTTACTTGCTAAAAGCAAATGAAAAAACTTTGGTGGTGATATTATGAACCTAAAGTCCTTACCTAGCATAGTTTATGAATACAATAGCGAAAAGTTATCATTTCAAAGAAAGTTAAACGGTTTTAATACAGTAGATGAAGCGCTAGTAGCACTTAACCTTACGAGCGATGATCTTTATTGGGTTATGCAAACAGATATTTCGTTATCCAAAGCCACCGAATTTTTAATGACTGCATCTACCTGGGTTAGGAGATTTGGCAACCAATTAAGAGTAAAAGCAGAGGAAGAGCTAGCCTTAGAAATAAAATTAAACGATGTTTCTCCTGAACATTTATTATTTACACTTAAGTGGTTGGTAGACCCAGCTTTAATAAAGGAACTATATACACCAATGGGGTTTGTCACCATAAAAGGTGAGTTATGGCAAGGTGTAGCACCTGAATACTTTTCTTCTGATCTTCACGAGTCTGGTGCAAAAGAATTTACTGGTGAAAGATTACAAACCTTTCTTAAAAAAGAGTGGAGTTTGTTGCAAGGTTTTATGGTTCCTACAAGTGAAACTCAGGAATCTTTATTAACTACAACGACAAGTATCGTTTTACAAAATCCGCAAAATGAGCCCGACTTTAATCCCTATTTGCGGGTAGATGGGAAAGAGTTATTATTATCTGACCTACCAGAAGTTTTTAACCGCTATGGTTTTATCGAAACCAAAATAGGTTATTTAAGAGGAGAGCAATTATTTAAAGCGGGTTTGAGGCCTTTTAAACGTTTCTTTACTGGAACTCCATTAAACGAATGTCAAGTGGAGTTAGAAGATCTAACCCTTGAAAGAGAAAACTTGACAAGGATTACCAGACCTGATAGTTGGTTTTATAACGCAGGTTTTATCAGTTCGGATTCAGCGAGTGACATACTATTAGCTGGTGAAGCAGATTTTACTTATTTAGCTAGACAAACAAAACCTGGACTTAGTAATAAATTGGATATAGTTAAAGTGATTAGAGCAATCAAAGAAGCAACCCAAAACCATGATAGTGAAGATTCATTGCAAAAATATATCTCTTGGCGTGACCAGTTTTTACAAACAGGCGAAACTAATAATGAGCCTCTATTTGCTTTAATTTTTCTACTAGAGTTAATAAATGGACTCTACGATGGTAGTAGAGATGATAAATATATGATGTTTTGGCCATTATGGCAATGTGTAGGTAGATATGGCAATAGAGAGGTTAAAGGAAGATTTATTGAAGGGGCATTAGATTGGTCTCTAATCCAAGGCTACTTAGGGATATATGGTTATATGTCAACCTTAAAAAATGGTTATTTGCATAATGCATTGTTATGGCCAGCTTTTCTACCCGAAAACAGAGACAGCTTAGATCCTGAAATGTGTGCTGAATTAGCAGGTATAGATTTGAAAAAAGGTGTTTTCCACGAGAATCAAGAGTTTAGAGAGCTTGTTTCTTTAGTATTTGGTAAGCTTGACGATTTCTATAGAGAAATCACAGGAACATCTTTTCTAGCGAATTTTCACCCCGATTCTTTTGGAAAAAAAGAATATGTACCATTTAAAGATCAGATATATGCCGGTTATATTGAGAAAATAAAGTTAGCTGAGTTAGCTCCATTAGTTAAACACAGACCTTTGCAAGATTTTTCTCGGGAAGTATTTAAAGTTATAAGTGATCTTTTAGAAGGTAAAAAAACAACTGCTAACAATTACAGCTTACCTCCTGAGATAGTTACTCTTATCTCTGATATCGTTCAAGGAATGTGATTTGTTAACGAGTGACTATTATATAGGACTCGCTAATTTATAAAATAACTTTTAACAGCGAAATAGCTAGAAGCAAAGCAGACTAAACGTATGAAAATAACAATAAATTGCAAAACTTCATTTTGGTTATTTTTGGGCAGGAGAGGACATACTTCACAGTGAATTCATAAGATAGATGGTTTTTACAAACGATTTGGGGTGATTTGTATGAGTCCCGCTGTCTTGCAACTACGCATAGACAATCAAGGGACGAAGCCATTGAAATGGCGCAGAATCAAAGTACGTGATGATATGACGGTAACTGCCTTAGCGAATTATCTAGCAGTTCAGTTTAATAGCAAAACTCCTTTCAAACTGGATTTAGGAGACATTAATTGGATGTCAAGAAGAACCCTCAGGGATTACCGCCTAAAGCCAGGCCAGATAGTTATTTGGCGTTCAAGCACACATTCCGTTGTTTTATTAGGTAAGGTTGAAACTATTCTTATGTATCATCCCGGAGAGGTTTATCCAATGTGCTTGGGGAAAGGCCAGATTACAACGTATAGTTCTGTTCTAGCTATGGAAAAAAACAGTGAATTCTTAGGATTAAATTGGATTAACTATGTAAATTAGTTAGCTAATCATCGCTTTATTTAGGTCGGAGGATTAATTTTATGAGACCCCAATATCTAGCCATTGGTGTGCTAATTTTAATTATAATTATTGCTTTAAAAACTAAACGAAGAAGTTTAGGTAAGTTCGCCTTGTTTTTGGGCTTTATAACAATCGGATTTGGTTTTCTTGTTTTGTTTAGGGGGAGTACTTTTCAATTTACCAAGCTTAACAATATAATTGAGATAAAGGAATTTAATATTCATCAGTTACTTTATCCAGTCATACTTTGGAGTCTGGGTTTAGGGTTAATTATAGTAGGGAAAGTTTCTCAGACACTTGCGTATATCAAAAACCTATCTGAAAAGGATCCTTTTGCCAACTTTAACGAAAAAGAGAAGCCAGGCGATGATACTACTTCCTAAAGTTAAGTGCCTAATCTTCAGGCCAAACTATTAAAATTAAAAGTTGTTATAAGTGTACGATCGAAGCTGTGCCGCTTTGTAGAATGAGCAGAGCGGCATTGTTTTTTTAGTAGCGAGACTTAAATTATAAGGATATAGTTTACTGCTTTGGTTAGTAAAATGTTCGTTTATAGTTGATTTTAATTAACAGTTTTTTAGAAACCCCATGCCATATGGTATGGGAATTTCAGTTTATAGAAATAAATTCTGGAAAAAGAAAAACGACGGTATTAGCTACTTTGAGGAGCGATAGATATGGTTGTTTTATTATCATTTATAATTATTATTAAGTTTATTACCTTATCTGCACCGTTTAAGTCAGGTATTAAAAGAAGGATTTTCAATTTTATATTAGCGATATCAATGTCTACAGCTATGGTGATTTGGGTATTACCGGATACTTTAGATATGATGAATTGGGTAAGAGAAGTTGGAGCAAACATTAATAGCTCTGTACCAGCTGCCTTTGACGATTTTCCATTGATTTGGGTAATATGGCAAGCTATTCCAGTCTTAGTATTTTCTATCTGGGATTATAACCCCAATACAGAATGGCTAGGTGGGCGTTTAGCCATTATAAAAGATGGATCGCTTGGTCTTGCTAACACAATAATGGTTGACAGAGCCAATGGTCAGACTCTACTTGTAGATGTTGATCGTGCGCAGATGTATGAAAATAACCTCTATGTAACAGGAGCTGGACATTATTTTTTAATAGATTTTAAAACTATGAAGATTTTAGCTTATGGAAAAGGTAAAGATATTCCTCCTGAGTACAGAAAGGGGTTTGCAAAAATAGCTTGGCCTTTGTGGTAAAAAAAGGAGATTTTAGCTAGAGGACCGGTGTATGTACAGGGTCCTCTGTTTTTTATGATTTGCAGATTTAAAAAGATCTTAAATTTTACCCTTGGTATAGACAGACTGTTGTCACACTGAACTATTAAAATTGAAAGTAGAAAAACATTTAACAAAAGAGAAAGGGTTTTTACTGTGACAAAAAAACGACAATTTGTTAGCCAGGGAAATGAAAAAAAGTTAAGAGAAGGGGAAAGATTGAGGAAAAGAGACTCAAGAAACCTGTTAAAAAGTGAATCTGAGATAGAAAACTTAGTATCTATTCAAGTTAGAGGAAGAAAACTAGTATCTTCTTTACATAGTAAGGATCCAGAAAAAAACTCTGAATTAATTATTAAAGATGCAGCAGACAACAAAGAAAAAGTAAATTATACTAGGAATAATTACTTCAATAATTGTTTTGAAGGTAATGAGCAGGCGGAAATAATTAAGATAATAGGAAAAGCGGCTCGAGATGGTAATCTATCTATTCTAGAAAAATATAAAAATCAACTGGATATTTTACAGAGTCCTGATCTTCTTGGTAGAACACCACTTCATTATGGTATAGCTTTTAACCGGGGAAAAGTAGTTCGCTTTTTATTAGCTAGTGGCGTAACTGTAGATCCTTGCGATCTTTTACTAGAGACTCCTTTACACTATGCAGCTGCTAATAAAAGACATAATTATTGTCCTTTGTTATTAGAAAAAGGAGCTAAGATAAATGCTAGTAATAAAAATGGTCGAACCCCTTTGCACATTGCCGCACGTGAAAATAACCTTTGTGCGATAAAAACAATGCTTAAATATAATACTGACGTCGAAGTAAGAGATAATATAGGTTACACTCCTTTACAATTAGCTTGCTTAGAAGGTGCTTTGCAGGTAGTTGAAGCGCTTTTTGAAAAAGTGAATGTTAATTCAGATAAGCTTGATTCGAAAAAATTACTTCATTTAGCTGTTCAAAGTGGTAATGGCGATTTAGTAGAATACTTACTTGATCAGGGGTTAAATATAAATGCTCAAAACGAATCCGAAAAGACACCACTACATTTGGCATTTCTTTATTTTAGTTTCCAGAGGAATTACAAACGTTGGTTAATAATAAAACTTCTGTTAAAGAGAAGCGCAGATTATACCATTAGAGACCAGGCAGGGAAAATTCCTGCAGACTACTTACAGCAAAGTTAATAATATTAAAATTTGCTTATCTCGAAAGCGAGAGATGATCCTATGTGTAGGGTCATCTCTTTGTAATTTAGAAGTTATTATAATTCTACTTGAATAAGCATTTTCAAAAGGGCGAAAAGGAGTATTACTACTATATTTCAAGCAGGGTACTTAGAACGCATGGGGAATAATGATAGAAGTCTTATAGGATGTAGTATTTTAAATGTTGATTGTTAATTTGCACAAGTAAACCGAAGAAAAAGAGGTGAAAAAAGCAAATTCTCCTTGACTAATGGTTAGGGTTTTTTGCACGAAAGCTATGAGGAAGATATTATTAATGTTGATATTTGTAGGGGTGATTGTTATGAGTGCAGGGGCAAATTTTTCTTGGCGCAATGATTATATTTGGCAAAAGACAGAGGCTGGATTTAGATCAAGACAGATGGGCTTTGGCAATGTATCGACAGGTAACCTCTCTTTTGCTGATTATACTCTGGAGATGGATATTGAATTTAAGGAGTTTACTCAATGGGGTAATATGAGAGTTATGGTTAGGCAAAATGGTCTTTTTGATAGCTATAGCTTAAATATTGATCAGAATGGGCTTAGTTTATGGCGATATGATGGGCGCTGGGATATAGGCCAAAGTTTGGCTACTTATCACCAACGTATTGGAATAAACGAAAAAAATCATCTGCGGCTAGTTGTTAAAGGTAATTCTTTTCAAGTTGATTGGAATGGGAAAAAAGTTATGTCCGCTACTGATAAACTAGACAAATATCCCTATGGAGGGGCTTTATTAAGAACGGAAATGGCCATAACAGAGGTTAGTAACATCAACCTTCAGCTAGAGCGGACAGTAGACGAAGCTAAAGCTTTAAATGAAATGTGGCAGAGAGTCCAAAAGAGTCATCCTCTACCTCCAAATCCAAAACCTTTTAAAACTGCTGAAGAAGTTGGCTTTAACGATATGATGTTAATTTACACTGGTTATTACGATAATGGTGCTGGTGACTGGAATTATTTAGATGCCTTACCATTAGTTGCTTATCTAAATCAAGATTTCTCGATTGCAGATAGTCTCTTTGATGCTTTTTTATTATTAGGAATCGGTTCACCTAATAATCGATATTTTGATGCAATTAGAGGTGGAAATCCTCAAACTGCTGGTAATTTAGAAGATTGGCTTTGGTATTTAGATCATATTTTTGCTGAAAAGACTCAGCTAGCTGCTTTTGATAAAGCTAAAGCTAAAGTCAACGAAACATTAGAAAAAATGGCTAAAGCTAAAGTAGTTATTATGATCCCCAACCCACTTCCAGCGCAACAGAATTTTGGCGAGGTAGAAGGAGAAAAGCTTTCATTTAGTAGCGAGGGACAAGGGGTTGAAGAAGCATATAAAAAGAGATTCAAGGCTGTTGATTGGT
>ENA-UOOK01002564-UOOK01002564.1-fermentation-metagenome-genome-assembly--contig:-NODE-2564-length-22091-cov-3.839308_pt1 | contig 22091 bp, 14 predicted proteins | sample MGYA00245777_ERZ724023 | MGnify/ENA primary metagenome ERZ724023 (study PRJEB28704, sample SAMN03018312) | fermentation metagenome | biome: anthropogenic terrestrial biome; feature: soil; material...
AGACTATTCACAGCTCGGTGAATTGAGAGCGGGACTTGAACAACAGGCAATTATGCTTGCTGTAGACAGAATTACTAATGAGCAAATGTTAATACTTGACAATATTATTAAAAAGGCTACTAACAGTAACAATGAAATTGAAAATGTAGTTCTGGATAAAAAACTTCATTACACTATTGCGGAAGCTTCGGGGAATCAGCTTATTTTGGAAATACTTCAGGTTCTGTCAAATGTAATGGATATATTTATAAGTGATTTGAGAAGACAGATTTTAAGAAGTGATAAAGGTAAAAACTATTTACAGAATGCACATGAACAAATGGTTATATGCCTTAAAAATAAGGATAGGCAGGGTGCTTGTGAAGCTATGACAGAGCATTTCGACCTAATAAATCAAAATATGATTGAAAATAAATTTATTAGATAATAATCGGGCAACTTGCACAGATATATTAAACTTTTAAATTATTTAATAATAGTTATAGACAAATAGAAATAAGTGATGTATAATACAGATAGATTGGTAATACCAATTTGTCTGTATTATTTTTTATATAAATATAATATTAAGATATGAGGATTCATTTTTTTTATTTTAATTGGTAGTACCAATATTCAAATGAAAGGAGAATAGAAAATGAATAATGCGGTTATGTTTTTACTTGCGATAACTCCGATAATATGGCTAATTATTTCTCTGAGTAAAATGAAAATGGCGGGGTATTTAGCCTGCCCGATTGCATTGGCAATTTCTGCAGTATTAGCAGTAACTGCCTTTAAAATGACACCTCTAGATATGTTTACAGCCGGTTTAGAGGGAGTAGCGCTTGCTGTTTGGCCGATAATATTAGTCATAATAGCGGCGGTATTTACCTACAACCTATCCATATATACTGGGAATATGGAGCTGATAAAACAAATGCTGACCGGTGTTACATCGGATAAAAGAATTCTTGTTCTTATAATCGCATGGGGTTTTGGCGGATTCTTGGAAGGAATGGCGGGGTTTGGTACTGCTGTTGCTATTCCAGCAAGTATGCTTTACGCTTTAGGATTTGACCCATTGCTTGCTGCCGGTGTGTGTCTGATTTCCAATGCGACGCCGACTGCATTTGGCTCAATTGGTATTCCGACTGTTACATTGTCACAGGTTTCAGGGCTCAATCCAGAAGCACTTTCATTCGTAACTGTAATACAGTTGATTATACCTATTTTAATTACACCTTTTGTTATAGTTGCAATGGCAGGAAAATCAATCAAAGCGTTAAAGGGTGTTGGATTTATTACCTTTATATCCGGAATTTCTTTTGCTATTCCGGAACTTATAGCGGCAAAATTCATTGGAGCGGAACTGCCCGTAATTGTTGGTTCGGTCTGTTCCATGCTTTGCACGATTGCTTTTGCAAAAATTCAAGGCAAAAAGAAACAAAATAATGACTACATAATTTCATCTGATTCCGATAAGGAAAAAAATAAAGAAAAGATAGGTACAAAGCGCGCAGTCATTGCATGGCTTCCGTTTATACTCATATTCGTATTCCTTATTCTTACTTCCAACTTAATAGCACCTTTACATAATACGTTAAGCGCAGTTAAGACTTCAGTTAAAATTTATACGGGAGAAAATGCTCCGCTTTATACTTTTGTTTGGGTTAATACCCCCGGAGTTTTAATTCTACTTGCGGCATTTATAGGCGGCTTTGTTCAAAAAGCCGGTTTCACAGATATGATTAAAGTCCTGGGATGTACCGTAAAACAGATGTGCGGAACAATGATTACAATTATTTCTGTTATAGCCACAGCTAAGATAATGGGTTACAGCGGAATGATAAATATTATTGCTGCAATGGCTGTTGCCGCAACTGGACAAGTATATCCGCTGATTGCTCCTGCAATAGGTGCGCTCGGTACTTTTATTACTGGAAGTGCAACTTCAAGCAGCGTATTGTTTGGCAAACTTCAGGCAGAGGCAGCTTCAGCTATAAATGCAAATCCTTATTGGATTACAGCGGCAAATACCTGCGGTGCAACGGCAGGCAAGATAATATCGCCGCAAAGCATATCAATTGCGGTAGCTGCAACAAAAATGAGCGGTAAAGAAGGGGAAATTTTAAGCTCGACAGTTAAGTATTTTATCATGTTTATTGTTCTTATGGGATTGATTACTCTTTTTGGTGCCCTACTATTTTAAGGAATTATATATTCTGTTATGAAAGGATGCTTGTAATGAGAATTTTAGTGTGTATTAAACAGGTTCCCGGTACTAACAAAGTTGAGGTTGACCCGGTTACGGGTGTTTTAAAAAGAAACGGAGTCGACAGCAAAATGAACCCATATGACCTTTATGCAATTGAAACTGCGTTAAGGCTTAGGGAAAAGTACGGCGGTACAGTAAGCGTTATCAGCATGGGCCCCCCTCAGGCAGAAGCTGTTATTTATGAAGCGTATTCAATGGGTGCCGATAGCGGTGCGCTTATTTCCGACCGTCGTTTCGGCGGAGCAGATGTTCTTGCCACAAGCTATACAATTTCACAGGGAATTCAAAAATTCGGAACATTTGATTTAATACTCTGCGGCAAACAGACTACAGACGGAGATACTGCGCAAGTCGGTCCGGAAATTTCCGAATGGCTTAATATACCCAGTGTTTCCAATGTACGCCGAATTGTTGAGGTTAAGGACGATTCCGTAACAGTTGAGATGGATATGATGAGCTATATGGAAATTTCGGAGGTTAAGTTTCCGTGCCTTTTGACTGTCGAAAAAGATATTTTCCAGCCGAGACTTCCTTCATACATAAAGAAGAAAAATACAGAAGAGCGTCCGATTAAGATGTTCTCTTTGGACAATTTTAATGACCGTGATGAGAAAAAATACGGCTTGAACGGTTCACCTACGCAGGTTCAACGCGTTTTCCCACCGGAAAGAAACAACAAGCGGGAAATTTGGAATGACAGTGGTGATGTTTTGTCTGATAAGCTTTATCAGACTATTAAAGAATTAAAGTTTATTTGAGGGAGGTGTCATTATGTCAAAATTGGTTATCCATCAAGATAAAATAGATAATATAAAAGAATTTATAAATATATGCCCGTTTGGTGCGCTTGAAGAAGTAGACGGAAAAGTTCAAATGAACTCTGCCTGTAAAATGTGCAAACTCTGCATAAAAAAAGGACCTAAAGGTGCAGTAGAGTTTGTTGAAGATGAAGTTAAAAAGATAGATAAAACTTTATGGAAAGGCATTACTGTCTATGTTGACCATACCGAAGGTGAAATACATCCCGTAACATTTGAACTTTTGGGCAAAGCTTCGGAGCTTGCAAAGAAAACAAATCAACCGGTATATGCACTTTTTATGGGGAGTAATATAACTGATAAAAGTCGTGAACTTCTTCATTACAGCGCTGATAAAGTGTATGTATACGATAAACCTGAACTTGAGCATTTTAAAATCGAAACATATACTGCTGTATTTGAGGATTTTATAAATAATGTAATGCCTTCAACTATTTTAGTCGGAGCTACTACAGTTGGCCGCCAGCTTGCCCCGCGTGTTGCGGCGCGTTTCCACACGGGGCTTACCGCGGACTGCACCGTTCTCGATATGCACGAGAATACTGATTTGGTTCAAATTCGTCCTGCTTTCGGCGGCAATATTATGGCTCAAATTTTAACTCCCAATAACCGTCCCCAAATGGCTACTGTCCGTTACAAGGTAATGAATGCACCGGAACGCATGGAACAAGAAAGCGGCAAAATAGTTAAATGCGAAATAGCTTCGGATAAACTTAAAAGCCGTGTAAAAGTTCTTGATGTCGTACCGAAGAAAAAAGAGAAAACAATTGACGCCGCCGATGTCTTGGTTGTTGCCGGCAGAGGCGTTAAAAAGCAGGAAGATTTGGAAATGATAAATGAGCTGGCAGAACTCTTGGGCGGACAGGTAGCTTGTACAAGACCACTTGTTGAAGCGGGCTGGATGGACGGAAAACGTCAAGTAGGGTTAAGCGGCAGGACCGTACGTCCAAAACTTATAATTACATGCGGAGTATCGGGTTCAGTTCAGTTTGTGGCCGGTATGGATCATTCAGATAAAATTGTTGCAATTAATAAAGACCCCAAAGCATCTATCTTTTCGGTTGCAAACTATGGATTAATCGGTGATATTTATGATATTATTCCGAAATTAGTACAAAAAATAAAAGTCGGCAGGGGGGTATAATCATGAGTTACAAGAAAATTGATAAAAACGATATTACGTTTCTAACGTCAGTCATAGATGACCCTGAACGCATACTTTACGGAGACAATATAAACGAGGAGTACAGCCATGATGAACTCAGCGGCACAGAAAGTTACCCCGATGTTGTGGTGAAAGTAACTTCCGCAAAAGAAGTATCTCGAATTATGGCGTATGCCAATGAAAATAAAATTCCTGTAACACCGCGCGGTGCGGGAACAGGACTTGTCGGTGCTTCTGTTGCAATGGAACACGGAATTATGATTGACACAAGCCTTATGAACCATTTCCTCGAATTGGACGAAGAAAATCTTACTCTTACGTTAGAACCCGGAGTTTTGCTGATGGAACTTGCCGCATATGTTGAGGAGAAGGGCTTTTTCTATCCACCCGATCCGGGTGAAAAATCCGCAACAATAGGCGGAAATATCAGCACGAATGCAGGTGGAATGAGAGCCGTTAAATACGGTGTCACACGTGACTATGTACGCGGACTTGAAGTTGTTCTTCCTACCGGAGAAATTGTGAATTTTGGCGGAAAAGTTGTTAAAAACAGTTCAGGTTATGCAATGAAAGACCTTATGGTCGGCTCTGAAGGTACACTCGGAATTGTAACTAAGGCTATTTTAAAACTGCTGCCTCTTCCAAAGAAAGCAATAAGTCTTCTTATTCCATTCCCAACACTTCAGCAGGCTATAAGAACCGTTCCGCTCATTATACAATCAAAAGCAATACCTACTGCTGTTGAATTTATGGAACGTGAAGTTATCCTTGATTCCGAAGAATACCTGGGAAGGAAATTCCCTGACCATCAGGCAGACGCTTACCTTCTTCTAAAATTTGACGGAAATTCCACTCAGGAAATAGAGGATTATTACGATAATGTTGCAAAAATCTGCTTGAAACAGGGTGCAGTGGATGTTCTTATTTCTGACACAGACGAGCGTAACGAATCCATTTGGAAAGCTCGCGGAGCATTCCTTGAAGCAATTAAGAGCTCTACAACATATATGGATGAAGCTGATGTTGTAGTTCCGAGAAGTCTTGTAAATGAAATGGTTGAATATACCCACGCTCTTCAGAAAGAAGTCGGCGTAAGAATTAAGACCTTCGGACATGCGGGCGACGGAAACCTGCATGCATATATCTTAAAGGACGATTTAAGCGACGAAGTTTGGAAAGAGCGCTTGAATGCGGTTATGGATAAAATGTATGCAAAAGCCCGTGAACTTGACGGCCAGGTTTCAGGTGAACATGGAATAGGATTTGCCAAGAGACCATATTTGAAAGAGTCGCTTTCTCCTGAAATCATAAAACTTATGCAGGGTATTAAAAAAGTATTCGACCCGAATAATATTTTAAATCCACATAAAGTTTGCGAGAATTAATTTTTATAATATGCTAATTCGCTGATACGTAAAAGATAATAGCCCCAAAAAGAATCGGTGTGGTTAAAACTGCATCGGTTCTTTTTGATATGCAGCATTTTAATCGATAGATTGATTAAAAATTATATAAAAGCGACTAATGTTATTGAAGCTTTTGCTCCACGCATATGAAATATGTCAAACTTATACGAAAAACATACAAAACATAAGCTTTATGATGTTTTTTTATGGATAAAGTTTATATATAATAAATAATGTCTAAAGGGGCTTTATAAAAGTTCCACTTATGGAATCATGCTGACGTGTACTCTGTCGATGTTGAAAAGGCAATTTATATCGGTTGGCAAATGAGGTGTGTTGATGGAAAATAATCTACTTTTTGAAGCTGAAAATGTATTTAAAAGCTTCGGTTCTACCAAGGCACTCGCAGATGTGTCATTGAAAGTACGCCATGGTGAGATACACGGGCTTATCGGGGAGAACGGCTCCGGAAAATCCACACTTTCAACGATTATTGCGGGTACGCAAAGATTTGACAAGGGAATAATGAAGCTTGAGGGAAATGAATACAAACCCTCAAATGTACTCGATGCAAACAGCAAGGGTATCAGTATGATTGTTCAGGAACAAGGAACAATCAATGGCATTACAGTAGCCGCTAATTTGTTTGCCGGCAAAGAGGGAATGTTTACTAAATATGGTATTCTTGACACCAAGAAGCTGAGAAAAGATTCAAAAAAAGCATTGGAAAACATAGGTGCAAGTCATATTAAACCTGACGATATGATAAACAACCTTTCATTTGAAGACAGAAAACTTGTTGAAATCGCAAGGGCAATGCTTAATGATTCCAAACTTCTGATTATTGACGAAACAACTACTTCGCTTTCGGAAAAAGGAAGAAAAATTCTTTATAATATAATGAATTCATTAAGGGACAACGGAAAATCTATTTTGTTTATTTCTCATGATATTGATGAGTTAATAGAAATGTGTGATGCGGTTACCATTTTGCGTGACGGTCATATTACTGGTGTTCTTGAAAAAGACGAAATGTCCCCCAAAAGAATGAAGGAATTAATGGTCGGAAGAGATATATCCGACAATTTTTACAGAAATGATTACGAATGTAATTTTGAAGATGAAGTTTGTCTTTCAGTAAATAATATCGCTTACGGTTCAACTTTAAAGAACATTACTTTTGATGTTCATAAAGGCGAGATTTTGGGGATAGGCGGTCTTACGGAATGCGGAATGCATGAACTCGGAAAAATTATGTATGGTGCGCTCAGACCGGACAAAGGACATGTATCGGTTGCAAACGGTGAAATTATTAAAAAAATAAAATCAGCCTTAAAAAATGACATTGGCTATATCTCGAAAGACCGTGACGGAGAGGCACTTATGCTTTTAGGAAGTATTAAAGATAATATTTGTCTTCCGTCTCTTGACAAAACAAAAAAGAAAGGTCTGATTTTTAATAAAACACAAAAGGAATTTATTGAACCGTATGTTAAAAAACTGAGCATAAAAATGGCTTCGTCCGATGAGTACTGTATGTACCTGAGCGGAGGAAACAAACAAAAGGTATCAATTGCAAAATGGCTTGCCAAAGACTCAAAAATAATTATTATGGACTGCCCTACGAGAGGAATTGACGTAGGCGTTAAGTCAGATATTTATAAACTGATGATGGAACTCAAAAAAGCAGGGAAATCCATTATCATGATTTCCGAAGAACTTCCGGAACTTATAGGAATGAGCGACAGAATGCTTATTATAAAAGACGGAATAGTTTCAGGTCAGTTTGAAAGAAACAAAGACATTAATGAATCAATGTTAATACACTATATGATATAAGAAAGAGAACTGAAAAATGGAAATGAAAAATAAAACTTGGAATTTTCAAAAACTTTTAAAGCAGAAAAACAGTGTAATTCCATTTGTCGGACTGGTACTTGCAATCATTCTCTTTCAGGTGACAAGTGGTGGAAGGCTTCTTTCACAAAGAAACAGTATTGTACTTTTGAATGAAGTTTTTAATGTAATTATCGGAGCGTCCGGAGTATTATTTTTAATGTCACAGGGCAATTTGGACTTTTCAATGGGAGCAATAGTTGGAATGGCGGGAGCTGTAGCGGCAAATGCATCAAACACAAACATGGCGATGACACTTCCGGTTGCTTTACTGATAGGAATTATCTGTGGAGCAATAAACGGTATTATAAGTGCCGGATTCGGAGTACCGTCGTTTATCGCTACTTTGGGTATGTCTTTTGTATTAAAAGGAATTACGGTAATGATGTTGAATGCCGGTTCAATTGGTATTCCTTTCGAATTAAGCAGCTTTGACACTGTTCCAATAAGATTTACTACTATGATACTTGTACTTATGATTACTTATATCATATTTACTTACACTAAATTAGGAAAACAAAGCTGTGCGGTTGGCTCACAAAGTACAGTCGCAAAACAAGCAGGAGTTAATGTTTTCTGGGTAAGAATGTTTGGATTTATGATTTCGGGACTTGCCTGCGGACTTATTGGATTTTTCAGTATTATCAGAGGGTGTACAGCGTCCACAACAACAGGCTCCGGATTTGAAATTGATGTTCTTAACGCAATGATGGTCGGCGGAATGGCAATTACCGGAGGTTGGAATTCTAAATTCAGATATGTAATTATCGGCAGCCTTTTAATGGCGGTTGTTTCCGACGGTTTAACCCTTTGGGGTATAGACTTATTTACTCAACAGCTTATCAAAGGATGTATTTTCATTATTGCGGTTGCGCTTTCGTTTGACAGAAAAAATGTTGCTGTTATTAAATAATTAAATCTGTAAAATTACTTACTTAGTAAATTCTTGTATTTTGATTAGTTACAAAATACATGATTTAAAATTTATAACTGGAGAGGAAATTATGAAAATGAAATTGGCAAAAAGAATTATCAGCGCTGTTCTTGCCATCGTACTGTGCATGAGTTTTATAACCGGTTGTGCAAGTCAAGGCAAAACAGACGCAAAGGCAGAAGAACCAAAAGCAAAAGAATCCTTTAAAATTGGATTCCCGTTTATGCTTACATCTGACCCGACGATGGTAGCTATTGTAAACAATGTAAAGCTTGCATGTAAAACTGCAGGCGGAGAAGCTGTATTTGAAAACTGGGACTTTACTCCTGATGCTTTAATTACTGCAAGTGAAAAGCTTATTAACGAAGGTGTTGACGGTCTTATTTTAGCCGCTCCGTCATCTTCTGTAATTCCTTCACTTATTAAAATGTGCACAGACGCACAAGTTCCGTTTGTTATTCCGTGGAGACATATCGTTGACCAAAAGATTAAGGATCAGCTTAATTCATGCCCTTATTTCGTAGGAAATACTCAAGAAGACGATGAACAACATTCATACAACATTGTTAAGAAGATGTCTGAAGCAGGCGTTAAAAACATGGCAGTTCTCGGACTTAAAAAAGGTGACGTCAGCGGCGATATGCGTGACGCAGGTATGGAAAGAGCAGCAAAAGAAACCGGAATGAAGATTGTTGCCGAAACAAGAGATTTTGCTACATCAAGCGATGCAACAAAAGCAGTTGAAAGCTTTATAGCTGCATATCCTGAAATGGATGGTATCTTTATTACAGGCGGTGCAATGACTCAGGGTATTTTACAGGGTACTACAAAAGCACTTGATATGCATAACAAAAAGGGCAAAGTCAAAATCGGTATGATTGACTTTACTTCAGGGATGGAAGCTGAAATAGACAAAGGATACCTTTACATTGTCGCCGGTGGTAACATGGTTGCAGACCCAACCTTCTCCTGCGCAATGCTCATTAACAAGGTAAAGGGAACTCCGCTTTCAGACAAGCCATTGTGGCTCAACATTGACTTCATTAATCTTATGACTTCAGAGCAGACAAAGAACTACTTTAAGTATGTTGAAGGAAGCAATCCTCCTTACACAGCTGAAGAAATGAAGAAATTAATGTTCAAGTTTGAAAATCCTGAAGTTTCAGCCGACAGCTTTACTAAAGTTGTACAGGACTACAGTCTTGAAGATGTTATGGCAAGACATAAGGACCAAGTAAAATAAATTTTAGTTTATAACGCAACTCAAAGAATATGCTGAAACAGTGAGTGAATTTTGCAGCGATGAGCCGGTCGGTTTAATAGGTGTCCTTCCGGCTCTGAGAAAAAATAATTTTATGTATGTGTCGAATTAAAATATTAGCGGTAATCAATCTTGAACTGCAGGAGTATTCTTTGAGCTCTTTTCATTAGATCAGTGAAGCAAGGAAGGAATAGAATGTTCAAAAAGTATATTATCAGAACAGCAAAAACGGTGGCTCTTCCCCTAATTTTGTTTGTTTTTTTCTTCATCCTAAGACCCCAAAAATTTGGGTCATGGTCCACAATTAATATTATGTTCCAGCAAACATTTATTCCCACTATTATAGGTTATGGCCTAAGCTGGGGTTTTATAGTCGGAATTTGGGATTTTACAGTCGGAGCAAGAATACTTTTGTCTGCGTTGGTTGGAGCATCTTTTTCCGTTCAGTTTGGAATGGCAGGGCTTATTCTTGGCTGTCTAATATCCAGTTTGACGCTTTCAGTTCTTACAGGTGCAATAAACTGGATTGCAAGAATACCCTCGCTCGTTATTTCATTCGGCCTTGTTATGGTCTATGAAATTTTAGGACAGTGGTATTCAGGAAAAACAAGCTTAATGACAGTAGATTCCCAAATTACCTTTTTAGGTTCCGAACCGTATAACATAATTTTATCCGTCTGTGTCTTCGTTATTTTTTACATTATCTTTAACAATACAAAATTTAGTTTTCAAGCAAAAGCGGTCGGAAGTAATGAAATGTTAAGCAGAGATATGGGTATTAAAGTGCCTAAAGTAAAATTTATGACTTATGTTTGGGGCGGACTTTTCCTTGGACTTGCTTCACTTCTTCAAATAAGTTATGCCGGTTCAATAGGCCCCCAGGTCAATTTAACAAGTATCGCTGTAGTATTCAGACCTATGATAGGGTTAATGATTGGTATTGCATTATCCCATGTGTGCAATTTAGCAATAGGCGTATTTATAGGAACACTTTCGATAAATACAATATTTATCGGAATTATTGCACTTGGCCTTCCGGATACTATGCAGAATATTTTCCTTGGCATTTTCCTGCTTGTCGTTATGATAGTTTCAAATCAGCAGGAGAAAGTTAAGGAATACTTTAAAAGAAAGAAAATGGCTGCTGCAAATCAAATTACAGCTTAAAAGGGCTTTATTATTGCACATTTACAATATTGTAAATGTGCAATAATAATAATAACGAATAAATTATGTGTTAATATGTAATTATGGCTTGACTATAAGCTGTATACATTTATGTATAATCCGCTTTTGAATTAGATGCATAGTTTATTTGATTAATTAATTTTTAGCATTAAATTCAAGAAAGGATGGGCTGAAATGAAATTTCCAAAAATAAATAAAAAAGATCTTGTACAAAGATTGGAACCTAAAAAGGGTATAATAAGAATGGTACTGGACACAGATACTTTTAATGAGGTTGATGACCAGTTTGCACTTGCTTATGCACTTCGTTCACCGGATAGATTAAAGGTAGAAGCTGTTTATGCAGCACCATTTTTAAATAAAAAAGTTTCAAGTCCTGCCGAAGGCATGGAAAAAAGCTATAATGAAATCCTTAAAATAATGGATTTATTAAATGCGGATACCAAAGGAAAGGTATTTAAGGGCTCTACAAATTATCTTCCGGATGCTGAAACTCCGGTGGAAAGTGAAGCTGCAAGGGATCTTGTAAAAAAAGCTAAGGCTTCAAGTCCTGAAGATCCTCTTTATGTCGTTGCAATCGGAGCTATTACAAATGTTGCTTCCGCAATTTTAATGGATCCTTCAATAATCAAAAATATAGTTGTTGTATGGCTTGGTGGTCACCCGCTGTATTGGCCTCAGACAAACGAGTTTAATCTGATACAAGATATCCCTGCAGCAAGACTGGTATTTGACTGCGGAGTTCCTGTTGTACACATTCCTTGTATGGGGGTAGCCTCTAATTTAGTAACAACCGATTATGAACTCGAAGCTAAATTAGCAGGTAAAAGTAAAATCGGAGACTACCTTTTCAAGACTGTTACAGGTTATGCAAAAGGTGGAGAAATTCTTGAAGAATACAATCAGGCACTCGATATGTATCTTTCAGGAAATAATGACTGTGGAGAGTCAGATTTTACTGAAGATCTTTCAGAAGATTCTAATGCATGGTCAAAAATTATTTGGGATATATCAGCAATAGCATTTTTGATAAATCCGCTTTGGACTCCTTCCACTTTAGCTTCAAGCCCGGTTCTTACCGACCAGTGCACATGGAGTGAGGATTCATCAAGACATTTCATCAGAACTGTTAAGTATGTAAAACGTGATCTGATTTTTGGTGATTTGTTTAAAAAGCTGAATAAGGATTAACTTAAAAAACGCAGAATAAATTTCAGCCTCCATTGTCAGGGATATAATAAAGACGATGGAGGCATTTTTTATTTTGATATTCTATTTTAAGGCTGTAAAATACAACCGAACATTAATTTAAAATAAGGGTAAGGATAGGTGCTTTTTTGATGGATGAAATTACAGTAATGCTTGTTGATGACGAAAAACTATTTATTGAAAATCTTTTTAGTATTTATGATTGGAATGCAAATGGTTTTAATATTGTATCGGCGGCAAGCAATGGAAAACAGGCCTTAAAGCAGTTTCAAAAATTTCACCCTCAGGTAGTTATAACCGATATCCGTATGCCTTTTATGGATGGGATAAAACTCATTCAGCAGATTCGCAAACAGGATAAAACAACAAAGATAGTGCTTCTTTCATCTTACGGTGATTTTAAATACGCACAACAGGCAATTAAAGAGGGAATTACAAATTATATTTTAAAAGATGAAATGAATAGTGATCATATATCAGAGCTTATGTCTGAAATAAAAAATCAGATTTTAATGGAAACAAGCAAACAGAATATTATAGTTCAAAATAAAGCACTTGACTTTTTTGGGAATATTTCAGACAAGCTGTCAGATATTGACCCGGCTGTTTGTGATATGCTAAAAAGTCCATCTTGTTTTGTAATAATAAATGAAGATGTACCGCTTCCTATTGATACTGACAGTTTAATTCCTCCCGCTGTATCTCTTGAAAAGGTTCACGATTTAGTTTCCGAACATTCTTTTGAAGGCTTTTCAGTTGAGTATGCGTTTTTATTTGAAAGAAATATTGTTACTTGTGTAAAATCGAGTTCACCTCATACTGACTGGCAGAAAGATTTTGATATTTTTTCACAAAGCATATTAAGAAGGATTTATGAATCTTTTGGTCGAAGTTTTACGGCGTTTATGGTGAGCAAAAATATTGATTTGCGTGAAATGAAAAAAATTTACTATAATGCTAAAAATATATTCAGGTCTAAATATTTTTTAGGTGTGAGAAAAACTTATAATCTTTTAAATGAGAGCATTTCAATGGGAGAAAAAGAAATTTATTTTGACGAGAATAGTTTTTATAAGGTGTTAGAGTGTGAAAATGAAGATAAGGTAAAAGAATATATTAAAAGTTTATATAGCTCTGTTTCGCTGCCTAAGCTTAATTATAAAGGGCTTGTGTTAATTTCAAGGAACTTATATCATATCTTAAAAAATGAAAAAAAGAAATTGCCTCAATTGACAAAATATTTTGAAGAAGAGCGAAATATTAAAATTTTAATGACGCTAACAGATGTTAAGAGCTATATTCAAAATGAATACATTCAGCTGATAAAAGCAAAACATGATAACAGCTACTCCAATTTATCACCGGAAGTTATGCGTTCAATTAAATATATACAAGAAAATTATCAAAACAGCAGTTTAAAAATAGAAAATATTGCAGCACATGTGGGCTTGAGTTCGGGAAGGCTGAGTGTCATTTTTAAGAAGGATACAAACTTAACTGTTAACGAATTTATAACCAATACCAGGATTGCAAAAGCAAAGGAACTTCTTCAAACGGAAAGCTACAAAGTTTATGAAATAGCTCAAATGGTCGGATACAGTTCAAGTCAATATTTCAGTCATCTTTTTTCGGCTGTTACCGGGCTTAATCCATTGGACTTCAAAAAAGGCCGGGAGGTTCATTAATGAAAAATAGATCATTTATCGGGAAAAAACTTATTGCCTCGATAGCTTTGATTTCAGCTATTGCCTTAATTGCTATGGTTTTTGCATCATATATAGTGTTGATTCCTCCACTGAGAAAAAAAGAAATAGCAAGTACGCAAAATATAAATACTCAAATTGCCCGTCAAGCGGACGAATTTTTAAACTATGTAAGAAATTACGCCGATATTACGGCTTCCGATGAATATTTAGCAAATTGTTATAATGATTATTTGGCTAACCCAACTCCTCAAAAATTTCAGCTTATGTGTATTACAATGAACCGTCTTGCAAAGCAGAGGGAAGGCATTATAAACATATTTTTACAGGATGATTCCGGAAACCTTTTTAATTCTATAACACAAACAAGCTGGGCAAATCCACAAATGCTCAATACGAACTGGTATAATGATATAATTGAAAACGGAAGCGGGGGTTCATTTTCAAAGTTGGGAGTCGTGTCGACTGACACCTTGGATGTGTATATAGGAGCTTTTTGTAAAAATTATAATATAAATTTCCACAAAGTAACTTTAACTGTGTTTTTTAGGATGAATACGGTTATAGACCTTACACAGCGTATGCTCAAAAAAAATGCTGATAATTATCTTTGGCTCGATGAAAAAGGAAAACCGCTTTATAATTATAAAGATACTGAGTGGTCGAATATGATTATTAATAGGTTTTCGGGCAATGATGAATATCACTCAGACTCTTTTAGGATATGACGGCTATAATTTTGTGGGAACCTGTGAACAAAGCGGATGGATGATAGTTTCATATCTTTCAGATGATAATATTTTTGCAATGATAAAGAGCTATTTCTTTACTATATTGGTTATTTTTATAGGCTTTATCTCATTTGTCACTGTATTTGTTTCGGTTATGGCTAATAAAATTACTAAGCCTATTAGAAATCTGGCAGAAGTTATGAAAGAAGTTTCGAAAGGAAATTTCAATGTAAAATCTGATATTAATACAAATGATGAAATAGGCGAACTCAGCGATATTTTTAATCAAATGCTTCATGATTTGAAAAAATATTTGGATCAGTTAATACAAAAAGAAAAAGTAGAACATAAAATGAAATACAGCATTTTAATTAGCCAAATTGATCCGCACTTTATTTACAACACCATGAATACTACAAATTTTCTTGCTCAAAAAGGTCAAAATCAAGATGTTATTAAGATTAACAGTGCATTAATAAAAATTCTGCAGGATAGGCTCAGAATTAATGACGATGATGTTTTTGACACTATAGAGCAGGAAATGAAAATAGTAAAACAGTATATGATTATACAGAGTTATCGTTATGGAAATGATGTAAAGGTAAATTGGAATATAGATGAAAAGTTTTACAATATCCGTGTGCCTAAAGACATACTGCAGCCACTTGTTGAAAATGCTCTGTTCCACGGATTTACAAATGAAGATGATTGGAACCTTAAAGGTACTATAAGTATAATTGCCGAAATAAAAAACCCAAATTACATTCTTTTAAAAGTTCAGGATGACGGAAGGGGCATTGAACCTGAAAAACTCGAAAAACTCAATATGTTTAACGAGAATTTATCAGAAACGGAAAGAGGAAAACATATAGGATTGGTAAATATAAAAAAGAGACTTGACTATTTGTACAATGACAATCAAAAACACATGGAAATTAGAAGTGAACTAAATAGGGGAACATGTGTAATTCTTACTCTTAAAGCCGAAAGAATCAAAGAGGATGAAAACTTATTTAGTTGGTAATAAAAATATTTAGCAGAAGCAGAATTAATATATAAGTAGGTTTTATAAAAACCGGACTAATGTCAAGACAGTATACATAAAATTAGATTCCTAATGTGACAAAGCCAAGGATTCGTTCTCTCTTTATAAGAGGGGCGAGTTCTTGTTTTTTTGCCTATTTAACAATTACTAAAAAACGTCAATCCGAGTTACAACTGTACGCACGGAAATAATACAATGAATTGAATGTTTGAAAAATGTAACTATTGAAAGCAAGATAAGAGAATAAAAGCAGAAATATATAATCGACGGTTACATTTCCGAATGCTATAATGCAGGAAGCGATAAAATTAGCAAGCGTTACGTGCCTTTCCATCAAAGAAATAGCCGAACGGACAGGGTATTCAAATTCTACCTATTTTTGCCGTGTGTTCAAAAAATTTACCGGTCAGACCGTTGGCAACTTTCGAGACAGCAATAGGGATTAATTGCTGTCTTACTTAATTTAAAATTAAATAAAAGAAAAGCCAAGGATTTCTCTTCTCCATGTTCGGAGAGTACAGAAATCCTTGGCTTTTTTCTTACTTAAAAACACAATTATTTATATGTTATAACATGGCTATGTGTTTAATTTATCTAAATATATTATTATGTGACGATATGCAAAATGAGGAAATTTCTCTTTCCTCATTTGTATCTGCTTTAGCGGCCTAACAATAATAACCACTTAAAGAAATATTAAGTCATAATGTTTGGTAACTTATGGGATGTCCTTTTTTCTATTCCAATTTCTGTCCAGGTTTTGTATAATTTTATTACTAATATGTTACGTAACTATTAACAATATTTTAAGGGGAGTAGTTAATGAAAAGGATCAAAAAATTCATTGCAGTAATTTTATCAGTAATAATTGTATCACAGTCTTTTACAACTGTTGCTTTAGCTGCAGAACAACCACCTCATGAAGCAAAAACACAATTAGCAACGAATGCTGCAATTTCAGCAGAGAATGAGGAAGAAAACGAACCACAAGCACACATCATTTCTGAAGATCCGGAAAAACGAACTATTGATACAAAAACTTTTTTAAAAAGTGATGGTACATTTCTAAGAGCTGTTTATAATGAGCCAATCCACTTTAAAGACAGTTCAGACCATTGGCAGGACATAGATAATACCCTTATAAAAGAAAGCGAAAATACTAATAATGATGTTAATTCATCTGTTGAAGAATCTAAACCAGAGTCTTCTAAACCAAGTGAGAGCAAAGCAGAAATAAAAAATGAAGAATCTAAAGAATCAGTTTCTACAGTGTCAGGTTCAGAATCAAAAATTCAGACATCTGAAACTGAAAAAGAGAAAGTCGAATCAACTGAAAAATCGGATAATATTAATAATTCAAGTAGTTCTGCCACGTCAAAAAGCAGAACTAAGAGAAGTATTATATACGATTCCCCGGCCAATTCAGAATATTTGGAGAACAAAGCTTCTGACGTTAAAATTAAGATATCGGAAACTATTCAGCCCGGGAACACTGTTTCAGTAAATACAGGCAAGCATTTAATAAATTGGGGTATTGATAACGTTAATAATGTTAAATCGGAAATAGTACCGCAAAAAGATACTTCAAATAATAGTGATGACCAATTTCTTACATTAAAAAAGCTCCATAACGAAGTAATTTATAAAGAAGCATTACCCGGAATAAATGTTCAATATATAATATCTTCTAACACTGTAAAAGAGAATATTATTTTAAGCAATAAATTCACACAAAAACAGTTTAATGAAATTTACAAAATAGATGATTTAATACCAATTCAAAAAGATGATAAAACAATACAACTTTTTGAAAAAACAGACACCAATCATAAGAATCCTGTTTTTGTAATAGCGGCACCTGTCATGGTTGATGCAAAAGGTGAAATATGTGACGATGTTAAGCTTAGTATTTTAGATTTAAATGACGGATTTTTAAGGGTGGCAATAAATACAAACGAAGAATGGCTTAATGATTCAAGCAGACAATACCCTGTTTCAATTGACCCGAATGTTGACACAAATCAAAGTTCGAGTGCAATTCAAGATACTTTTATTTGTTCAGGAATGCCAAATTCTAATAACGATGCAATGGGTTCAATGTATCTTGGAAATGAAACAACTAATTATAAAAAGAGCAGAATTTTATTAAAATTCAACCTCCCCCAGTTTAATAGAGGAGATATGGTTGTTGGCGCTCAACTATGTTTAGCACAGTTTCCGGGTGGAATTAATCCATCTAACGCTAATATGCAGGTTAATGCGTATGAAATGAAGTCATCATGGACAGAAACTACCGCAACTTGGAACAATACCGCACAAGCCACTGAAAACGCAATTAACGGTAATATGTTAGACTATTATGTTGCATCGAGCAAAAATAATAATGTTATGTCGAATGTATTAGATATAACTAAATCAGTTAAAAGTTGGTATAATGGTGCAGCTAATAATGGAATTGTTTTAAAAGCTGATGATGAAAATGCTTCAGCGAGAAATATATATTATTCTTCTGACTATCCAAATGGAGAAAGTGGATATCCTCAACTTTTAATTACATTTGTTAATAATGCAGGCTTAGAAGACCATTGGAGCTGCCATAGCCAATCTGCCGGACGTGCGGGATTAGGCTGCGTAAATGATTACACCGGTAATCTTGTTTTCTCTACACCAATCATGAACACAACCGGCGAAAAGATGCCGATGAGTTTTTCCCTTACCTACAACAACTACCGCTTCAGCACGCATTTTAAAGATCAGCTGAAAGGCGATATTTTCGGCTGGGGCTGGCAAAGCAACTTAAGTGAGCGGGTAGACTCTGTCAAGGAAGCCTCCGGCACAAATGCCATTGAAAAAGCTAAATTTAAACTTTTAAATTCACAGGGATACAGATTTATCTATTTGGACGCAGATGGAACAGAGCACTATTTTATTACCGACCCGAATAATTCCTCTAAAATAATTGATGAAGACGGGCTCGGTCTTGAAATCACTTCGGGTGGAGCCGGAAATGAATATTATACCATTCGATATTCCGACGGCTCTAAAAAAACATTCACTGCAAGTGGTTATTTATATCGAATTTACGATAATGAAAACAATTACATTACCCTTTCCTACTACGGCTCATATCTGAACAAAGTTACAGATGGAGCAGGCAGAGCCACTAATATTGAATACTCTGATAGCGGAGCAGTTACAAAAGTAACCGGACCTGATGGAAAGATAACTACATTAAACTATAACGGCGGAAATTTAACTTCGATTGTGTATCCTGATAATAAAAAAAATTAAGTTCAGCTACGGAGCTGAAAACCAGCTGATAAAAGTTTACGATGTAGATAACACATATGTCCAATATGATTATTATGACGGTTCAAATCCAATGGTTAAAAACCGTGTAAAAGAAGCATCGGAACATGCGGCTAATAACGCTATAGGAAATAAAGTTTCTTTTACCTATAATCCTGATAATACAACAACATTTAAATATCAAAAAGCAGATGCAAGCAAAGCGGTTCAGCAGGAAACATATATATTTGACAGCGTTGGAAGAACAACCAGTGTTGTAAATATGGATGGGTCAGCATCGACATATAAATATAAACCATCAACTACTAAAAGTGCAGATGCAAATAAGATTACAGAGTTAGCTCAAACAAGTGCATCTGTAAATAATATTCTATTAGACCATAATGCTGAAAGAAACAACGGTACATGGACAGGCTCTAACTGGTCATCGCCGGGCGGCACGTTCAGCGTTGACAGTACGGCTTATTGGCTTGGTTCGAAATCACTGAAAATCGAACAGAAAGGACAAACAAATCCTGCTCGAAGCGGAGCAGTTCAAAAATTATACAATCTAACGCCCGGTACGACATATACCCTATCAGGATATGTAAAAAAAGACAATGTAACTGGGGGTTCCGGTGCAAATCTTTACGTTGCCTTCTTTGACAGCAATAACCAGGGCACTGGAAGCGTGGTAAACAGCTCCGGACTTTGGGGAACAAATGCCGATTGGCAAAGGCTATCCGTCTCATTTACCGTACCGGCGAATACGGCTCGGGTAGAGGTGTACGGTGGGCTAAGTTATGCGAACGGTACAGCATGGTTCGACTGTTTACAGCTTGAAACAGGAAGTATAGCAAATATTTATAATATGCTTGAAAACAGTGATTTCCGTTACAGCTCAAATTATCAACCGACTAATTGGAACAGCGTTAATTTTACATCCGGCGATGGAATGGAAAACGGTTACTTAAAAATTAACGGCAAAACTAATCTTAATAAAAACATTTGGCAGGAAGTATTTATTAATAAACCTGCAAATAATATTGCTTTTGTTGTGTCCAGCAAATCAATCGGTAAATCTGTACCAATAAATAAAAGTGAGCGACATTATGCAATAGATGTTAAAATATGCTTTACGGATAAAACGTATCAACTTGCTACTATACCTTTTAATCCGGATACAACCGGGGAACAGTATACAAGCGGACCAATAAAAGCTAACAAAGATAATAGAGGAAAGACAATTTCTAAATTAGTTTATCATGTTGCCTATGATAAAAATGCTAATGATGCAAAATTCAAATTCTTACAGATGAATATGGATGAAACCGGTTCATCATATGTATATGATGAAAAGACCGGTAAAATAGTTTCCTCTGAACAAAATGCTAAAAACAATCAGAGTTATTCATATTCAGATGCAAAAGAACTCTTAACATCAAAGTCAGAATTTCGCACAAAAGATTCAAATGAGAACATAAACCAAAATTATACATATAAGTATGATGAAACAGGCGGAAAACCGCACAGACTTTTAACTGCACGTTCAAATCAAACAAATATAGGTTTTAATTATGGTTATGACAGTTACGGAAATGTTACAAATACAAAAATGGGCAGTTTCACAGACGGAAACTTCGATTCTAATAAGCCGTATATTGAAGGTGCTCAGAAGTACAATTCTACAGGCAATTACGTTGTATCAAGTACGGATCAACGAGGAAAAACCATTTCATATGACGTAAACCCAACAACAGGGTTAACAAATAGCATAACAGACCCTAAACTCAATAAAACCGAATATAAGTACGACGAAAAAAGCAATCTTTTAACAAGTGTTCGCGCCGCAGGCAGTGCAGGGGATGTTGTAAACTCTTACGGTTATGACACTGCGGACAGGATTAATAAAATCACCCACAATGGATTTGATTATACTTTTCAGCGTGACGGTTATGGCAATACAACTATAATTAATGTTGGGACACAAAACTTAATTACTCATATATTTGGTTCGGGTAATGGAAATCTTTTATCTTCAAACTATGGCAACGGTTTTAAACTCAGTTATTTTTATGATGATTACGACCGTGTTACATCTGTTATAAAGAATGGTGCGACGGCATATATTTACGGTTATGACTCACGCGGAAATCTTGCAAAGGTTACTGATAAAACAAACGGAAGCAATCTTGTAACAGATTTATCGTATGATGTTGGTGACCGGCTGATTAAAAAATCCGCTTCAGACGGAAGTGAAATAAAGTATTGTTATGATACGATGGACAGACCTACTTCATTAACTTATAATTTTGCAGGTGAATCAAAAAGTACTACTTTTGGGTACAAAGAGGATAACCGAAAAGGTACAACAATTTTACCTACAAATGGTACAGTAACCAGGGAATATGATTCTCTGAACAGAGAATTCAAGACGGATGTTAATGATGTTAAAGCACAGGAACCTACACTTAGGACATTAAAGACTTATTTAAATGTTTCAGGTAACAGGACAACCAATCTTATTGATAAATATAATAATATTCATCATAATGGTGCTGCTGATATCCTATTATCAACGTATAAATATACATACGATGACAACGGAAATATAAGCACTATTACAGATGAAGATAATAAGGAAACAAAATACACTTATGACGGTTTAAACCAGCTTGTCCGTGTGGACGACCAGAAAAATAACATTAGCACGACTTACAGCTATGATCAAGGCGGAAACATTACTCAAGTAAAAACATACGATTACACAACCGAAACTCTGGGCACTCAAAGAGAAGCAGTTAACTATTCGTATGGTAATGCAAATTGGAGAGATTTGCTGACTGATTATAATGGACAATCTATTACATATGACGCAATAGGAAATCCACTATCATACCGTAATGATATGAGTTTCACATGGGAAGGCCGTCAGCTGAAAACAGCTGTTGCAAACGGAAAAACTTAAGTTATACTTACAATGATGATGGAATTCGCACAAGCAAAACAGCTAATGGATTAACCACTGAATACTTTATTGACGGCAGTACAATTCTTGCACAAAAAACCGGCAATGACGTAATGTGGTTCCTTTACGACAGCGACGGAACGAAAATAGGCTTTACCTACAACGGGCAGAACTATTATTACTTAAAAAATGCTCAAGGCGATATAACAGGCATTGTGGACA
>ENA-UOOK01002566-UOOK01002566.1-fermentation-metagenome-genome-assembly--contig:-NODE-2566-length-22042-cov-4.253059_pt1 | contig 22042 bp, 12 predicted proteins | sample MGYA00245777_ERZ724023 | MGnify/ENA primary metagenome ERZ724023 (study PRJEB28704, sample SAMN03018312) | fermentation metagenome | biome: anthropogenic terrestrial biome; feature: soil; material...
GCTTTCCCTCCTACCACAGGCTGGTTTCTCCTACTCGTTTGGATATATAATTAACCAATATCAGCATGACTGCGTTAATTCCCGTATTAAACAGGTCTACCGCTGTAGAAAAGCTGAAGTTTGCCTGTATAAGCCCTACCTTATACACATAAGTGGAAATTACTTCCGATGCAGTTAAGTTCAGATCATTCTGCAAAAGATAAATTTTCGTGTAGCCTAAAGAAAGAATGCTGCCGCATCTTAATATCAGCAGAATGATAATCGTGGGCATGAGAGCCGGGACATTGATATGGATGATCCGCTGCAGCTTTGTGGCACCGTCGACCCGGGCCGCTTCATGCAGCTCCTCGCTCACCGATGACAGCGCAGCAATATAAATAATGGAATTCCAGCCGGTTTCCTGCCAGACATCCGAAATAACGTAAATCCATTTAAACATACCCGCGTCCTGCATAAAATTGTAACGTTCAAAGCCCAGAGAGGCGAGAAGATGATTCAGGATTCCCGACGACGGATTGGTGAATATGACAATAATTCCGCACATAACAACGGTTGAAATAAAGTGAGGGGCAAAGGTGACTGTTTGCACCGTTTTCTTAAAAACGGAACTCCTGATTTCATTGAGCAAAAGCGCCAGCAGAATCGGGAAGGGAAAACCGATAACAAAGCTGAGCAAAGTAATGGTAAGTGTATTTTTCATAAGTGTCGGAAAATAATAAGACTGAAAAAATTGCTGGAAATGTTTAAAGCCGATCCAGTCGCTTCCCCAGATTCCAGACATGGCTTTATAATCCTTGAAAGCAATTTGAATTCCATACATCGGCAGATAGCGAAACAAAAGCAAATAAATCACCAGAGGCAACACAAAAATATACAGTTGCCAATTGACAGTTATGTTTTTAAATAATTTACTGCGTTTTATCCGAAGCTGTTTCTTGTCCCTGACTGCATCAAAACCCATTTCATCCATCCTTTCTGTCTACTTGCCCTGTTATAATAGTACCATTATTCATTTGTCTGTACCACTTAAAATATATTTCATATATTTTAAGATTTTTAAGGTTGATTTTTTGTATAATCCGTTATATAATTAAGATTATTTAATGTTTTAGTTCCCCATAATTTACATTTTTATTACGCTGGAAAAGGGGTATCAGGTGAATGGACGGCGCCAATTTGTCCGTATGGGTAGAGCCTTATTACGCAAAAACGCCGTGGTACCGGGAGCTGCTGGCCGGACTGAAATCAGGGCTTGATGCAAAACGGCAGAAGGCAAATATCTCCATTATTGAAGAGCCGGACGAAAATGTTCCTTCGGATACTATGCTGATTCTGGCCGGTGAAACAAACCAATGGTTTTACCGTATGCTGAATTTTTCCTATAAGCGTAGTATCCGTGTCTGCGTGGCCAGTTCTGATCCCGAATTCACCGCAAACGACGTCAGCTCTGTTTCGCTGGACCGTCAAAAAGATATGAGTACGATGGTGCAATATCTTTTTGACACAAAGCATTGTGATATTGCTCTTTTTGGAATCAATCCTTCTTCCCCGGCTGACCAGAAACGCAGCTTAGGTTATCTTCAAACTGTAAAACTCCTCGGTCTCCCATTAAGCGAAAGCGACATTTACTACACTTCCGGTGATGTATCTATTTGCGCAAAATCACTGCTCGAAAATATCGGACAATACGACGCCATTATTTCCAGCAATGATTTGTATGCCATCTATCTTTTACCATACCTTTGTAATAAGAATATTTCTGTTCCTAAAGAGGTGTATCTTGCCTCGTTCGGAAACACCATGCTGTCGCGTATATCAAAGCCCTCCATTACCTCTGCAACATTAAATCATACCGAGCTGGGAAGACAAGCTATCTTGTTATCCCTTTACATGTGCAGTAACCCGCATATATCCAATATGACTGTCACCATTGACGGCAGCTTTTATTCCCGGCAATCGACGGATGAAATCCCGTTTTCTGCATCAAGCAAGCCTTTTCATTCTGCCCTTGCCTGCAACAATATCACTTCTTATAACGATCCCCATCTTTCGCAGATAGTCAAGCTCGAAATGTTTCTGGCGGAAGGGGATAAATTAAATCTTTCTATCATGAAGTGGCTGATATCTGATAGATCTCTGCCCGAACTGGCGGATCATCTGTTTTTGTCCCGCAGCGCCATAGATTACCGTCTGAACAAGCTATACCATCATTTCAGCGTTTCCAACCGACAGGAGCTTTCTTCTTTAATGAAGAGCTATATGAATTTTATTGATTTTTCACTCATAAATTAAAATAATGGCATCGGAAGGAAATATTAATATAAATTTTATTGTGTAAGCGGAGAGCCCTTAAGATATTAAATTAAAGACAAGCCGATCGCTGCCGGGATAAGAAAATCAGTGAAGCAACCTGCTGAAGTAGAAAAAAGCATCTGATTTTCATCTGAATCAAGCAAAGAATCTGAAAGAACCGCTGTCGGAAGTGATACCGGATAATCCATTATTGAAGGACATTGATACGGGGAACTTTTTCGGCGTATCAATTCACCTGACCATACCAAGTCATGGCCGGCCAAAAGGAGTGGCATGAAAAGCGGGCTTAGAAGGCCTTAAGAAAAGCCAGCGCCTTTTTTTAGGCGCTGGCTTAAAAAATCAGGTATTATATATTGCGCAGGTCTTTACAGGACTGTAAACAGGCACTTTGATATTGTATTTTACGACTACGAGTTTGTAAACATGCATTGAGTCAAAAATGCCAACCTTCCCAGTATTATCACTGTATTTATTTCATTGGCATCGGCGCACTTCAGGCTTTCACGGAAGAAGTGCAAAAACAGCCGCTTAACAGGGAAAGGCAGATAGCAAAGCCTGCTGTCTGCCTTTATAAAAGCTCATGGTTCAATTTATGTTGCGATGGATAGTGTACTTAGGACGGTGTTTTTTGACGGATGACTCTCAATTGCGAGTTTTCCTGTTCTTCTGAAATATTGCTAAGCCCGCACCTAAAATCAGCATAACCGGCAGGATCATCATACTCGCTGTGTGGTTTCCAGTATCAGGAATCTTTTCAACGTCGCTGCCTGTATTATCGTTCGGCGTCTCAGTTGCTGCTTCTGATGCGGCTGCTGGATTATAACTAACTGCGTAAGTTGAAAAATGCGTGGTTTCAAACGTTCCTGTTTTAGCAGTGCTGTCGTATTTTACGCCCTCCATCTTTTGCAGCGTTCCGTCAGAGCCGATATACCAGACAACAATGCCGTCGGCAGTTTCTCCGCTTTTTAACGTATAAGGAATGGTTACGGTTGCTTTTCCTCCCCCAAAATCATTGATCACTTTTGTGCCGTCCATAATGGTAAATTCATACACCACGGCATCTCCAATTTCTGCTCTGACTTGCTCCGGAAGAATAGAAATATCAGCTTTTTCTGCTGATATTCTCAAGCTGGAATCAAAAGCCTGACTGGCAAGACCGTTTAAAGCATCTCTGCTGAAAGCAATGGTTGCCAAGCCAGATGAAAGAAGTAAATCAGGCACATCACTTTTCGCAATCTTCTTAAGGGATGTTACCGGTACAGAAATTTGCACCTGTTCGGCTTGTTCATTGGAATTAACTCTTATTTCAACTCTTGCTTTTGTCCCGGAAATCTGTGCGGCGGACAAGGACTCTCTGATCGCTCTGCTGACATCTGCTTTGCTGACGATAACTTTATTAGCAGTATCTGAACCATAGTTTTCTGGTTCTATCGTATAAGTAGTAGTGTCCCCTTTTGTAACAGGAACCGGTAAGTTTTGCTCCTCCTCTTCGTCCTGCTCTGGCTCTTGATCTTGATTTACAACCGGTGCCTCGTAGGCGCCAAGATCGGGATTTCCCACCCTTGCTTTATCGTCTCTGTCTGCAGCAGGAGCATTTGCGGCAAGCCCGGTATCAACGCAATCGCTGTTTGCGCTAATGCGGAATAAATCCTCACTGATTTGCAGTGCCTGCTCTGCATTGGACAGAGAACCATCCACATCACTGTTTATAAATTCCACGTTGCCGGCATTAAATTCAGTGAAAGTATTCAGCGAATTGCTGTTTTGCGTATTAATGAAATCCTCTATCGATACTTTTTCTTCAGACCAGCCTTCCTGGCAAAGCGGTTCGTAATATTGATATTCATAGATGTTATTGGTAAACAGGTTACCGGAAACCCTGTTTACACCCGAACCGTTATGACGGGCTATCACAGTAGGAACAGTTTCGATAGAACCAACTTCAATATCGTTATAAAATAGATTATTCTGGATTGTATTTTCCGTTGTATTCCAATCAAAATACAGGTCATCTTCCAGACTGTTGTGGAAAGTATTGTTTACAATATTGAAATCGGAGATTCCGCACATAATGAGACCAAAGCGGCATTGAGAAAACACATTGTTCTGAACAGTAATATTGGTTGAATGAATGTTGTAATTATCGCCCGAATAGAACTGAATACCTGCTCCGGGAGCGCCGATTATGACATTGTTTTCAAAGACGTTGTTATCACAATGTCCAACATAAATTCCGTGGTCAGCATGAGATTTTCTGGTGTATCCGATATCCCAGATAAGAAGATTTCTAAAAGTGCAGTTGGTAGCGTCGTTGATTAAAGCGCCCTCAACACCGGAGTTAATATTGGCGGTATTATCAATATTGTATAGGTGAAGATTGTCAAATATAATATTGTCTCCACCGTAAATCCAGATTCCTGCGCCTGAAAATCCGGCAAAATCAATATCTTTTATTGTAATGTAAGAACAGTCTGTCAGTTTCATCCCTACGTCTTCTTCAGAAGCGGTCTCGGTCGAGGCAAAGTGATATCCCATATTCGCACTTGTAAATACAGGTTGGTCAAGATCCGGGGCATCCGGTGGGCAGAGATAGAAAGCTTTACTGTCGTACTGCTGATTGTACCAGTCATCCGGGTCGGTGCAGCCTACGATGGTAATCGGTGCTCCCTCAGCGCCTGACAGGTTGACGATATCCTGACGCCCTGTGTAAACGCCTTTGTGAACCATAATGGTGTCGCTGGAACTGGCTACGGCAAGCGCATCGGAAAGAGAGGTAAATGGGCGGTCATAGCTTCCATCTGGAGGTCCTGCAGTATCATGAGTAGAATCCGGATCGTACCAGCCCCAGCCGATGCCATAAGGAACTACGTGGTAAACTTTTAAAGTATAGGGAGAATAATACGCTCCGATATCCATTATACTTGCAAACGGTTTTCCTAAAAGGTCTTCGACTGGCACCGCACTGTGAGAATAACCCGCACGTGCTGCCGGGCTTCCCTCTGCGGGGGCAAAATTTTCCGAAGCCGTATTCTGAAAACGAGGATCACCAATTATACTTCTTGTATCATCCCCGCCAGCCTGTAGTTCCTCTAAAGTTCTTTCATCCTCTTTTACTGAAGCGATTTTCGTAATATCATCGGCATCGTAAATATTGTTTTCGCTGTTAAATCCGGAAGCTTTATTAATAGAAACAAAGATACCCTGATTTCTTATGCTTCTGGAATAAATATTATTATAGATGTCTAAGGCTGTAGCGCTTCCGTCCTGCTGGGTAACATCAATGCTTAAACCGGAAATATTATAAAAGGTATTGTTCACAATGGTAATTGCCGATTCCCCGGCTGCAATGACACCCGCTGTGCCGTTAAGGATAACCGAGCTGGTTAGGGTAAGGCTGCTTGCGTTGTCTGCTGCTATTGCAGCAACGGATGCGTTTTTGATTTTTGCTCTTGTTACATTTAAAGAAGATTCGTCCAAGGTAATTCCGTTAGGAACATCGGTTGCATTCAATATGTTTGCATCGACATCGGAGCCGTCGCTGATACTAAGCCCAGTCTGGCCTGCAACGGTGATGTCTGTCAGCGTGGTTTCGGAAGAACCACTGACAGTAACAGCGGTTTCATCTGATGCCGCAGTAACATGGATTTCTTCTAGAGTAACGCCGGTTGAGCCGGAAACCGTGACCGTTCCGTTTATCATGACATCTGCATCGTCTGCAGCTTTTATAATATAACTGTCGGCGGCAGAACCTGTTTTTCCTGAAATAACCACATCCTCAGTATAGGTGCCGGAAGAAATAATAACAGATTCACCCGTACGGATGGCTTTTATTGCGGCGCCGATCGTCGCAAAGGGAGACTCTGAGGTGCCGGCATTTGTATCGTTTCCGGTTACGCTGACATAATAAGTGTTTTCTACTTTTACATAAGTATAAGCGCCGATGTCGCTTGGATTACTTCTTGCGATTCCGTTGATATCTTTGGCCGGCGTGAACGAATCCGTAATCCCCTTGCCAATGCATGGACTGTTTTTAAAAAGCCTGTAATCATGATCTATGCTGTTGATAAAGGCTGGATCGGCTTTGATCCCATTTGTATCGGGAATAACAGACTCCGCAGTGTAGGTTCCTTCCTCTTCATTGGTATTGTAGCAGTTATAATCGAAAATATTGCCTGAACCGTCATTTATATTGGGCGAGGAAAAGATATTGTTTTTAATAAGATTGTTGTCGGACCCTGCCTGAATGTCTATATCCGCATTACTATTAATAAAGGTATTATTATATAGGACATTGCCTGTACTGTTTCCATCTACAGACACGGCGGTATCTGCAATACTGTCAAAAATGTTGTTGACAATCTTGGAATTTTCGGCGCCGGTTAAAATAAGAGATGCACTGAATCTGCTGCTTGTTACAGAGGCAGCGTCAGCGGAATTCAGCGTCACATCACTGTTAAACTGGCATCCGTTCAATTCTACATTGTTTCCTGCGAAGACCGCGCCTTGAAAGGTAAGTTCACTGACTGAGGTAGAAGAACTTCCGCCTGCAAAGGAAACCGCGCCTTCAATAATAACAGAACTATTTTTGCTGTAGGGGGTTATGGTTACTCCTGCGGGAACCGATAAACCGCCTTCAGCATAGGTACCGTTTTTCACCTGAATATTATTGGCGTTTACAGCGATCGCATCGGTGATTGTCGCATATGGCTTTGAATAGGTACCGTCTGCTGTGCCGCTGTTTGCGCCCACAAATACCAGAGTATTGTCAAAAGCATAAGCTCCTGCTTCCCTGGTTCTGGTTTTACCCAAAATGTCCGTAGCCGGTGCAGAAACCGTATCGGTAATCGTATCAGTAGCCGCTGTGACAGCCGGATTACTGCTTCCGCTCAATCTGCCGTCGCTATCGGCATCGACAAAATCGACAGGCTCATATATGCCATTTGCTTCATGTCCCATATCCCCGTAAGCCTGTAATCCCGAAAAGGTAAGAGTAGGACCTGTACCCCCGTAGTTATAGGTTACGTATTCTGTTAAAGAATTAGAAGCATATACGTTATTTTCAAAGACATTGTGTTTATCAGCATCAAACAAAGTAGCATTGGCTTCTAATTGAGTTCTGATCGGTTTTGTAAAGATATTATTCTTAAATACGCAATTATAGGAGATATCCGGTGAATAAATGTTTTTATTGTAAGCGCCCTGTACCGGATAAATGTCAAACTGTCCTAAGCCATTTTCAGAATCATAAGTATCCAGCATGGTGTTGTTATAAAACAGAACATTTTCACTTCTGCCAAATAGGTACAAGCTATAGGTCGCATTTATAATGACATTGTTGAAAATCTGAATGTATTTTCCGTCTTGAGCCCTTGCTTCCTGCAGATCGATACCCATCCCGACTTTATTGGATGGATTGCTTGCCATGAAAATGTTATTGGATATTTCCATGTTACCGAATTTTTTATCGGTATCCCCTGTTTCAATAACATCTCTCATAATAATGCCGGCAGAACAGTCAATAAACTTGCAATTGGTAATTTTAATATCGGAAGTCTGCTGCGAATCTTTATCAAAATTTACAATGTTGATTGCATGTCCCCTTATTTCTCCATTTTTACCTGAAAACGTAAGACCGTCAACATAAATATTTTGACAATGACCGAAAAACATGATATAAGCACTGTTATCAGACGTAAGGATTACTTTTTCGCCTTCGTAGCTTTTAAATACAATGGGATCACCATTAGAAGAACCCCCGCTGCCATTAAAAACAATGACATCATTATAGGTTCCCTCTCTGAAAATCACCTGATCCCCCGGCTGTAGAGAGGATGTGAAACTGCTCACAGTCTTTTTGGGGGCATCAATTGTTCCTGGATTGGCATCATCTCCGCTTGGGGAAACATAGTAGGTAGCGCCTTCTTCTGCGAACACTGCCAAACCAGCCGGTAAGGCAGTGAAAGCCATGATAACTGCCAAAAACATCGCGATCAGATTTTTGATTTTTTTCTTCATTTGCCAAACTCCTTTTATTGATATAAAATACAAAACAATTCAATATTTTCACAAAATTATGTTAATAAAGATGCTTTTAGTTTTTATAATTTTAATACTTTATTAATAAATTTTGTATAAACAATTCTTATATAAATATGTAAATTTGTTATTTCTGGCTGTCTTTTTAGCTACAAGTCGGAAAAATTGTTATTAATTTTAGGGTGAATCAACAATTATGAAATGAGGCAGGGTCAAATTGAGCTGGGGAATCAGCTTTTATCCGCTACCTCAATATTGGAAAGCTGCGGTTCGTTGCGCAGCCGGCTTTTCTTTATTCTGTTTCTAACATTGATGTTTCTCTTACTACTACTTAACTACCAAAATAAAAAAGCAGTGCAAACCCACACAAATAAAGGGTTTGCACTGCCTATTTTCTGACTATTATTTCTGTTTTTAATAAACTGGAAATAAATTATATTTCGCTTGCGTCTCCGGAAGCGTACAAATAGTATTCCAATTATTTAAAGATACAAATAGCACTTAAACTAATTTCACACTAAAAATCTCTTGTATTGGGGTTTACATGCTTTCTGGCTGAAACCAAACGAGTTTTATCCAGATATTTTTTTACACCACTATATTGATTACTCACGACAGCGGTATACAAAATATCTATTACTGTCAGCTGCCCGATACGCTGCCCCATTACCCCGCTGCGTACCAGCGATTCCGAGGAGGAAGAATAAAGGCTGATATCGGCCTGAAGACTGAGCGGATTGCGGCTATAACGGGTAATGGATATCATGGTTGCCTCTGTCTGTTTTACCGCTTCGGCAGTCTCCAAAATATCTTTGGTGTCGCCGCTGTAAGAAATCAGTACTGCTACGTCCTCCTTCATAAGGCTTGTTGCCGATAATATCTGTTCGTGCGGGTCGGCAGTAGACATGGACAGTTTGTGAATACGGATAAATTTATTATGGGCATCAAGCGCTATAATACCCGAAGTGCCTACGCCGTAAAAATCCACTCTTCTGGCCTTTCCTATTGCCTCTATTGCCCGATTTAAGCTGTCTATAGAAAGAACTGACTTGCTGTTTTCTATTGCTTTGATATTATTCCCACATACACTGTTGACAATAGAATCCGTGGAATCGCCGGGACGGACATCACTGTAGGTAGCGCTTTCCTCCATCTGATTTAACGCAAGATCAGTAGCAAGCGTACGGCATAGCTCCTTATATCCGGAATAATCCGCTGATTTGCAAAGACGCACAACAGAAGAAATGCTGGTTCCACAGGTGTTGGCCAGTTCTTCTATCGACATGTTCACAACTTCACCTGGAAAATCCGTAATAAATCTGGCGATCTGTTGTTCCTTGGGAGATAAGGATCCCATAAGTTCCTTCAAACGCAAACAGCAGCCTGACATAACTATAACCATCCTCGTTAGTATTTTTTATTTTGCCTGCGGCAAAACTGCAAAAAAGGTTTTAGTGCGCCTGAGTAAAATCCGAGTTTTTAAAAACAGACAGTATTGCTTGAAACTTCCAACAAGAAAGAACGCCTTCGAAAAATATTCATTCAAGAACTCGATGTCCTTAAGACCTATTCCGATTTATTCTTCAGTTGGCTAAAGGCAGCCTGCGCAGCGCCGATTAACGGAGCGATATCAATATTTTTTGCAGGCTCTATTGTCCGCAGAAATGGCAAATCGGCAAGCCCCTTTTTAATCTGGGGCAGAAAAAGAGAGGCGGATTTGGAAACAGCTCCGCCCAAAAGCAGACATTCTATTTCATTATCACGTAAAATATCATGAAGAATTCCCGCCAAATTCTCTCCCAGCTCCTGATACAGCACAACGGCATTGTGTTCTCCCCTTTCAGCAAGCTGACCGATATCATACAGATCCAGGCCATCCGCTCCGCTGCCGCATAACTCACGGTAACGGGCCAGAATTGCCCTGCGGGAAACATATCCTTCACTGGTGCTCTCCCGGAACGCGCGGGCAAAAATACTGATGCCAGGCCCTCCCCGTTCATCCTCCAGCAGAACGCCATCCTTCAAAACCGCAAAGCCAAGTCCTGTTCCTATTATAACACAGGCAATCCGATTATAGTCAAGTCCCTCTGAAGCTCCAATCAGAAAAGCATTGGCGTCATGCAGGAATACAATAGGGACATTTCCGGCGCCTTCCCACAGCCACGGACGCACCGGTATTTCCTTTATTGCTGCATATTTATGGACCATCAGGCTGTATCCGCCCTTATAGTGAAAAGGGCCGGGAATACAGACGCCAATCGCCGCAACAGTCAGTCCGAAGCCCTCCGCTTTTTGACGCCCCAGGATTGCCAGACTGGTGTAAGCACTCCGTATCGTATCGGCGCTGCCTGCCGAGTCGACCGGCATACGGATAAAACTATCCTCCACCACCGTATGGTCGCTGCGCATCAGCACCGCTTTCAGAAAGGTTCCCCCTGCATCAACAGCCAACACACAAGTATTGATGCTATTCATTTTCATACCCATCCTTCAACAGGGTTTTGTGCATGGTTACCTTCCCTGCTCCCTCATTTAGGACCTCATAGGGGCCAAAGCCCGCAGGAACAATCACCATATCAAGATAATTCTGTTTGAAATAACGGCTCGGGTCGCTTAAAGAACGGATCAGGCACTTTTCCCCCTCAACCAGGACCAGCACATGAAAGCGATCAGACGTCTCATCGGTATAACGGGTATTAAAACGTATATGACGAAGAGAAAAATAAAGCAGGTCGTGCTCTCCTACCACCATTTCTTCAAAGCCATCACCGGAACGCAGAAGTCTGGGCTTCTGAATAAGGTTTTCCCTCACCCAGTTTTCCCTATAGTCTCTGCGCAGCACTTTATCGCCGTGATAGGTATGGATAGGGCGTAAGTTTCCATCTAAATCTTTACGCATATAGTCATACATTTTATAAGTGTATGAGCCAATTGTCAAGCTGCCAATTTCAAGAATAACCTGATTGCGTCCAGAAGCATGAATGGTTCCGGCCGGGATCAGGAACTGCTGTCCCGCTACAGAAGGATGAGAGTATACATAATCGTCATGGTCAAATTGTTCTCCATATTTTTCTGCACGCCGCGCTTTTTCAATAAACTCCTCTACATCAGCGCCTTCACGGAATCCACAGTAAGTTTTGGCTTCCTGACCGGTCACCACCATGTAATAGCTCTCGTCCTGACGGCCAAGCTCATGATTGTTCTCTTTTATATACTGTCCATCCGGATGAACCTGTATGGACATGTTGCCGCTGGCATGGAAGGTATCGTCATAATTAAACCGGACAGGGAAATATCCTTTAAACTTTTTGGCAGGCATTTCCCCCATAAGACTTGGGCCAATAGTCTGAACAAAACAGTAGAATGGAAATTCGAGCTGCATAGAACCTATATCTGCCACGATGGAAACTTCCATGGGAATAAGATCAAAAACCCAAGCGCAGTTTTTCATTTCTTCCGGCAGATGTCTCAGGTGTTTTAAATAAAAACCACCCCAGACGCCCTCTATGTAAACCGGCTTGCAGCGAAGCGGATAAGTAGTCATTGTAGCAAACAGGGTTTTTAATGCCGCGACGGAAACAGCCTGCATTCTGTCCGGTTTGTCACCGGTAAGGTAATAATCTATTTCATCACCGCGAATCAGTTCTCCGCGCAGCCTTGCGGCAACTTCAAAGTCAATATAATAGCTTCGCCGGATAATCTGGTTGATCGGAAGATGCTCATCGGAGCCCAGATTGGTAAACTCTCCCCCACGAATATTCAGAATCGTCCGCTTTTGCGTCATATCAATATACAGCTTAAGGAAATAGTTTTCACGAAACGCTTTTATCAGAGCGCCATAGCCATAGACAATAAGCACACCGTCCCCGTTGCTTGAAAAATCCTTGATTAACCCGCTCAGCCTGTCAACTTCCTCTGGTTTCATAAGGCTTTCATATCCGCCTTCATAAAGAGAGCCGTAAAGCAGAACAGGATCAGTTTCCCTGTCCTCCGGAAGAAACGGCAGGAGTTTATCATGGAGGGTATTGCTGTCCAAAAACAGAGACCGCGTATCTAAAATCCGACAGGAAATTCCGTTCTGCGCAAGCTGAAGCGAAAGAAGGCCCACGAGCTTACCCATAGGAGCCGTCAGGTACCCGTCAATCCCCACGATATCGTTTTTTTTCGTGTTAAGTCTTTTTATCATTTTATTTCCCAGCATTTTTGCGGATGCAACGCTGTCGGCACAGATGGAATCCTTAAGGTCCCGTTTAACCGTGATATAGTTTACTGCGTTGGGATCGTCATATGGATGTGGATTGAACATAAAGCTCATTTTTTCTACCTCACTAATATAGATTGTTTTTCGTTTATTTACAGCACAATAAAATCAAAATCCAGAAGTTTAGAAAGATAGGTAAGCTCTGCAATGTAATCGCCGTCTACCACCCCATAATGCTGCGTCACACCGGTGTGCAGCAGCTTATCAAAAAACTCCTGCAGGCTGCCGGAAACCGGTCGGAATTTTCCGTGGGAATAAGAGGTGATAAAATGCTGACAGGGCAGAGCTTCGACCAGAGAGCACACCAGCTTGAAACGGCCATTGCATTCCGATACGTGAAGCATTGTTTTGAGCCCCTGCGGAATGGTCAACCAGGCAAACGGCGCACCCGCATATTTATAGCTTGTTTTCGCAAAACGGACATCGCGCGAGATCTGGACACTTCCTCCGGCGACGGCATAATCGTTGGGGCCTGCATGGCCGGCCGCAAAACAGCCTAGCTGCCGGTCTATATAAAACGGTTCAATCAAATTAACCGCTTTGCCTGAAAGCTTTCGCAGAATATAAACTGCAAGCCCTGCGCCAATATCCCCTTCCGGAACGGTACCTATATCCTTGGTTCCGGGGCATGGCAGAAAACCAGGGCGCAGTCCTACCTCTGTAAGAAGCACGGGATCAACGTCGTTTAACACCACCATGCTTACTCCCGACTTTCGCGCAAGACGCTCAAGGGCAAGCGAAGCTCTTACCGAAGCTGAAAACTTGTCATCTTCCACGTCTTCCAATACCGGATATTGTTCAGCTAACTCTTTCCTGGTCTGTTCGACCAGGAAATCGTCAAGTTCCTGTATCTCTTTCACCAAACTGGCAACAGACAGGAACCGAAGTTCGGGTCCCGCCCTCATAAAAAGATTATATGGGTCTACATAAGTTGACCACATCACCTCGTTATAGCCGGCAAGCAGGCCGAAGCTTGTTGTATGGAGTGCAGACCGCAGCGCGGCGGCAGCGGCAAATTGCTTTACCTGGCCTACAATTTCCTCGAGAGTCCCGATAGCGGTTATCAGCATAGGCCGGTTAAAGCGAAGCACAGAGCCGGACGCTTCCAGGGCTCCAACCAAACCTCCGGCGGAAAGAAATTCTACAAAATCGGTTTCTTTTACCGTGCTGCTGAAAGAAATGGAATCTCTTGTCGGGCAGACAAAGAAAACTGGCACGGGCGGCATATCGCGCAGAAAACGTACCCAGGCATAATCCTCAGACCAGGACAGAAACATTGCAAATACGCCGTCCACCCGTTCCTGCTCAAAAGCCCGGATGGCTGCGGAAAGATCCTCTCGGGTATAAACTGTACCAGGATAGACCACCCGGCAAAAATTCTCCAGTTCATTTTTACAGAAAAGCGCTTCACGTTCCTTTCGCTGTTCATAACTGCCTTCGTCAAGGCCTTCCCCTAAATGCCGAAACCTGGGTGTGGCAATCAGCAGCATCCCGAGAGTAGCTCCGGAACCGTTCTCTTTCATATTTTCTCCTACCTTCCTGACAGATTGTCAACAGAATTAGCCGTTCTCTATCTGCAGAGTTCTATGCAATTATAGAACGGTTTCAGTACAACGTCAATAGTTTCTTTCAATTTTAATTTGTCATAAATGAAAATAATTTCTAAAATTGCGATTATATCTAGACTTATAGCCGGTTTTCTATAAATGGATATGAAAAAACTTCACAATTTTTTCTGAATATTATTTTATAAAAGAACTTATTTTATTGAATTTTTTTTCGTAAAGCTGTATAGTATAGTCACACTCGGTATTATACAGGTCAAACGACAACATTTTCTAAAACGGGAGGGTTATTGTGAACAAGTCTTTAGTTCCTTTGCAGGCATTTACGGTAAAACAGGGGAGTTTTAAAATCCATGGCGAATCTATTACCTGTTTTCCTGATTCCGAAGGCCTTATCCGACTGCGGCTGGATGGAAATTCCGGAAGGTTTTCCGGAATTGACTGGTCCCGGTTCCGCTATTTTATTGTTGACATGCTGGCAGACATGGATTCTCAAACTTTGGTAAATGTCAGTTTTGAAAAAACGTCTCCTCTTCCAAACGAAGCCCCTGGAACCATGTTATATGAGATGGTTCCTACGCGGCGAGTCAAACTGGTGGTAGACCTTGATGACTTAAAGTCTGATCACTACTTTATGCTGACGCTGCCCGGAATGTTTAAAGGCCGAATTCGGTGCAATCCCAGCCATATTGGGCAAATGAACGCTGTTGAATTGCTGGTGCGGCCCGGATACAGTCACGTATTTAAAAGCTTCACCATTTATGAGGCGTTTGTATGCGATAAGCTTCCCGACTTGAGGATAATCGGCGAGCCTATGGTGGATATACTGGGACAGTGGAACAGCAAAGAATGGAATACCAAAACAAGCGGTGTAAGGGAAATGACGGATTATCTGCATGAAGAATATGCACGGGCCAAAACCGACAACTCCTTCCCTGCTGACTGGACACGCTTTGGAGGCTGGAGCAAGCTGAAATTTGACAAAACGGGGTATTTTCATACTCATCATGACGGCAAACGCTGGTGGCTGGTGGATCCCGACGGCTACGCGTTTTTCAGCAACGGCATGTGCTATGGAAGCCGCATGGGCGTTCACGGATTTACCGACAAGATGGAAAATCTTTTTTCCTGGCTGCCTGATCCTGACGATCAGGCATATCATGACGCATGGACAACCGCCGACCAGATTGCCGAGTTTGTGAAAAGGAACGGAGCAGAAGCAGGGAAAAACAGAAAAATGTTTAATTTTCCCCGTGCCAACATGATCCGCGCATTTGGCAAAGACAACTGGTGGGAAGCATGGCTGACTATCAATACGGCAAGGCTCAAGCGCTGGGGCTTCAACACGATAGGAGTCGGTGTGGACAACTATAACGACGAGCGGGTCACGGAGTTCCTGGACAAAGCCCGTATTCCTTTTGTCTGGACGCTTAAAAATTTTCCGCTGACAGACGATCTGATATTCCGTGATTTTCCTGACGTATTTTCAAAGCAGTATGAAGAACGTTCAAAGGCCTTTGCCGAAACGCAGCTTTCCCCCTTTACAGGCAATCCTCATATGATTGGCTACTTTATCAACAACGAACCGGAATGGAAATTCCAGGTTAGTGTTAATCTTGCCGAAAGAGTATTTGCTCATCCTCAACGCCTTGCTTCCAAACAGGCGCTGATAAAACTGCTTATACGGAAATACGGGAACATTAAGGAACTTAATGCGGCATGGCATACTGATTTTTTCTCATTTGAAGATCTGTATACTCCGTTTGAACAGGCTGACCGGTTAAGCTCCCATGCGGCTGAAGATATGACCTGCCTGAGAGCAAAGCTTCTTGAAAAATATGCACAGGTCCCGAACGGCGCGCTGCGCAGAGTAGATCCTGATCATATGAACCTGGGCCTTCGGTACAGCAGAATCAGTGAACGCGAGATAGCAGGCAGCGAAAGCTTCGACATCCTGTCGTTCAACTGCTATTTCCCCTCTCCGCTTGACAGTCTGCAAATTGCGTCACAAGCTATTGATATGCCCAGTATGATAGGAGAATGGCATATCGGCGGCGCGGATAAAGGACTGCTTTCCTGTGGATTGCTTGCCTCCGCAACGCAGGAAGAACGCGGCATTGCCTGCGAATACTATATGCAGACCGCTATGGCACATAAAAATTGTGTGGGAATCCACTATTTTGAAATGAATGATCAACCGCTGCTGGGACGTTTTGACGGTGAGTGCATGCAACATGGCGTCATCGATGTCTGCAACCGTTCATACGATGATTTTGTGGCTCATCTTCAGTCTACAAATCGGAAAATGTATGAGCTTGCCTCTGGTACATTGCAGCCGACTGAAAAGAAAGCCATTGTGTTCAGAGCTAAATAATGCGATGCTGACAGACGATTATTGCAAAAAAGCAGAAATTGAAGCCATATCGGCTCAATTTCTGCTTTTTGTTATCCAGACGGTCATTTATACCCTTTTCGCTTTTCTGTACTGTTGAAAGAGTAAGCCGGTGTTCGATAATAAAAATAAAAAAATATTTTTATTTAGATAAAAACTATTGACAAATATTATTCAAAATTCTATAATGATGACCATTAACAAATAATCCGCGTTAATATATTTATAATTTATTCAAATTAACAATGAATCGCAAAGGAGAGAATCTAATGCTAAAACAAGCCAGTAGCATTCATACTATCTCTGCACCAGGAAAAAACAGCTTTATCAAATACTTAAAACAGGAATATCTCCTTTATCTGATTATGGTACCCGGCATTTTATATTTTGTCATTTTTAAATACATTCCTATGTACGGAGTGACCATAGCCTTTCAGGATTACAATATTTTTAATCCAGGCTCGTCAACTTTTGTGGGGTTGGAAAACTTTAAAAAATTATTTGTCCAGGTTGGCTTTCAGCGGGCTCTCGTAAACAATATTATCATCAGTCTCCAAAAGCTTTTAGTTGGATTTCCGATTCCCATTATCCTTTCCCTTATGATTAACGAGATCCGCAGCCGTCACTATAAGAAGTTTGTTCAAACCGCCGTTATTCTGCCGAACTTTGTTTCCTGGGTGGTAATCAACGGGCTGATGTTTGCCCTTTTTTCACCGAACATGGGCGGCATCAAGCATGTCGCCGATTTGATAGGCTATACCGGTGAAATACCCAATATTCTTTCCAATAAAGATACCTTTCGAAGTGTCATTCTATGGACACACATCTGGAAACATGCCGGTATGGGCACCATTGTTTATCTTGCGGCTCTCATGAGCATTGACCCCCAGCTTTACGAAGCGGCATCGATTGATGGCGCCGGAAGCTGGAAACGGCTTATCCATGTCACGCTGCCCGGCATACGTTCCACGATCATTGTCCTGCTGATGTTCCGGGTGGGAGAGGTCATGAACGCGGGCTTTGACCAGATTTTCGCTATTACAAACCCTATTGTGAATCCCGTCGCCGATATTATCGATACATTTGTATACCGCATGGGAATGCAGAGCAAGCAGTTCTCTATTGCCACAGCGGCCGGCCTGTTCAAATCCGTAATCGGGCTTCTTTTAGTGCTGGGGACCAATACCGTTGCCAAAAAGATTGACCCCGACAGCAAAATGATATAAGGAGGATATGGCCATGAAGCTGACAAAAGCTGAAAAAATAGGGACTGTGATCAACGGCGGCGTTCTTTTTCTGCTGGCATTTATCACAATCTATCCTTTCTGGTACGTGCTTATGTACTCCTTCAGCAATTCCCAGGCGGCATCTGCCGGAGGCCTCTTTTTCCTTCCAAAGGACTTTGATCTGCTGGGTTACAAACTGGTTTTACAACAAAAACAGATCTATTCGGCCTACTTTATCTCTGTGTCCCGAACGGTCATAGGAACCGCCATCAGCATACTGCTTACCGCTACGCTGGCATATCCTCTTTCATTGCCAAGGCTGAAAGGCAGGGGCTTTCTATGCGCCGCAATTTTTTTTACAATGCTGTTTAGCGGCGGCATGATTCCCACCTATCTGCTGGTGAACAGCGTCGGGCTGGTAGACACGTTCTGGGCATTGATTATACCAAAAGCGATAAGCGCTTACAACCTTTTTATCCTGCGAAATTATTTCCAGTCCATTCCCACCAGCCTGGAGGAATCGGCCAGAATGGACGGCGCAAGCCCCCTGACCATATTGTTTAGAATTATTTTGCCTATGTCCGGTCCCGCGATTGCGGCTGTGTGTATGTTTTATGGAGTCGCGTGCTGGAACGAATATATGGATGGCGTACTGTACATAAACAGCAACAATCTGCAGATCCTTCAGGTTTATCTGCGCAATCTGTTTGCTTCCGCGGGAGCCGGCGCGGTGCTTTCCGGTGTGCAGGGTGTGAGTGAGGCCAGCAAGGTTACCGAAGAAACACTCAAAATGGTTACCATTGCGGTTTCGATCATCCCAATACTGATTGTGTATCCCAGACTGCAGAAATATTATACAAAGGGAGTGACAGTCGGTGCAGTAAAAGGCTAACATGCACGGCATTTAAGTCTATTATGAAATGAAGGAGAGAAACTTTGGTTATGAAAAAGATTACCTCAGTCGTTCTTGCTTTTCTGGTTTTAATGTCTGTAACTGCCTGCAACAATTCCACCCCAAGCTCCAGTGTATCGGTAAATTCGCAGAGTTCCTCAGAGACATCCTCCCAGTTTACTTATCTCGGCGACGCCGCCGAATTGAGTATTCTTGTTACAGGCGACAATACCCCGCCCGAGGATAATTCGGTTTTAAAGGAAATTACCGCTAAAACCAATGTCACGCTGAAGGTCACCTATGTCTCTTCCGGCGACGTTACGGCGAAGCTCAATACGCTGATTGCCGCCAAAACTTTGCCTGATATCTTCCGTGTGTCTTCAATCTCGGATGGAAAATTGCTCAAAACGAACAATATGCTGGCCGACATCACGGAATATGTAAAAAATGCACCCGCTATCCAACAGGAACTTAGCGCTGTACTGGATACACACCCGCTCAATACGGACGGAAACGTGTATGCCTTATTCTCGGCTGACACTGCCTATGCACAGAACATGAGCATTCGTACCGACTGGCTCAGCAATCTGAACTTAGATATGCCGACTGACCTTGATTCGCTGTATCAGGTACTTGACGCTTTCACCAATAACGATCCGGATCAGAACGGAGCCAAGGATACAATCGGGATGGGGGCTTCTATTGTAAGCAGCTGGAACAACTTCACTTCTATTCTGGGAGCATACGGCATAGCCTGCTCCTCTACCGGGCTGCGTCCCATTCTGACCGAAGATGGAACAGTAACCACCGCATTAAAGCATGAAAATTTTCTGGAGGCTGTGAAGTATTTTAAAAAGCTGTATGATAACGGCCTGATGGATCCTGATTTTGCAACGATCCCCGCAATGGATTCCTATGGAAAGCTGTGGAACGGCAAGGTGGGCGTTTTCGACTTTCAATGTGCCGGAACGACAAACAACTGGCTGTCTCGCTATACCGAGGAAGTTACTCCTACCTTTGATTTTGCCGCTATCAAAGGGCCGGACGGTGTGGCGGCACAAGGAAAGCAATATGCTTCCTACCTGCCTGCTGTGCTGATTAGCGCTAAGTGCAAAGATCCTGGAGCCGCGGTCAGGGTACTGGACTATTTACTGTCGGAAGAAGGCAATATACTGGTAACTTTGGGTGTTGAGGGTAAGCATTTCAATTGGGTGGACAAAGAAGCCGGAACCTATCAGATGATTGCTCCTTACGACGACAGCACAACAAACCGCAACGATGGTGTTTATGTTTATTCTCAATACATTAAACCCAGTATCACCACAGAGCGCAGGACTTTAAATGAACAGACTAAAGAGGGCGTAGCCATGGTGGATGCCATGTGCACCATTGAATGGCCTTATATTTATACCTCTTTTGACGCTCAGACAATGTATGGTTCAAACCTGAAAACGATAGAAAAAGAGGCGTTCTGTCAGCTGATTACCACAAAAGGCGACATTGAGCAGGAATATAAGGATGCCGTTGCACGTTGGGAAGTGGAAGGCGGCCTGGAGTGGGAAAAAGGCGCGACCGAAGCGTATTTATCCCAGTCAAATTGAAAAAATTTTTAAATGGAAGTTCAGTTTTGCGTTAATCATCACCGACTTATGTTAATAATGTTTAACTTTTTAGCCGTATACCTGTTGAAAAACAGGTATACGGCTATCTTTGCCTGATAATTAATAAAAAAAGCAGGAAACCATTGCTGCGGAAAAACTGTCTGCGCACCATTCTTGGAAGACAATCACGTAGAGATTTCCGAAGCCCGGGATCAATTAATGGCAGCCTGTGAACCCTTTAAAGAAGCAGACATTGCCCGATTCATACCTGGTATGCTACCGGGAAAAAATGGACGCTCCAGATCTTCGCGATGACGCCTATGCAAAAATGGCCTTACAGAACAGGGTATTTTTGATAAGCTCAATATCTGCAAGATAAAGCAGAACGACGACGAGTATGCTACCCGAAAGTTGCCTGCCAGCTGTATTTACTGGCCAAAAGTCATTGCAATCTGCAAATATATTGACTGATATTATAAAGATGGCAAAATGGGATTGACAATTTTTTGCGCAGTTTTTAGTATAATATTAACAGAATATATAGGAGACAAATACAATGAAAAAAATAATGAAGGTATGTTCTCTTGTTTTCTCTATATGGCTGACTGTCGGCTGTTCCATAGTCCCTGACAGCAGTCAGGCCTTTTTATCTTCTGTGCCCCAATCTGAGAGCAGTCCGTCTGCTCTATCCTCGGAGGTAGTATCGATGCCGGACATTATTTCGTCTTTAAAGGCCGCAGAAAACACCAGCCAAATTATTACCGTGGTTTTGCAAAGCGGTTCTCTGGCCACCATTACCCTTTATGAAAAAAGCGATTCAGGCTGGAGCCAGACTCTTTCCACTGATGGTTTTATCGGCTACGCCGGCATGACGGAAAACAAAACCGAAGGAGATGGCTGCACTCCGGTAGGCTGCTATACTTTTGGCACCGCTTTCGGGATTCCGGAAGACCCGGGAACCAGTCTTTCTTACCGTCAGCTCACAGAAGACGATTACTGGGTGGATGATTCCGATTCCCAGTATTATAATCAGATGGTAAACACCGGTAAAGTCGAAAAAGACTGGGAAAGCGCCGAGCACCTGATTACGGAAACCAAGGCCTATCAGTATGCCGCATTTATAAAATATAACGCTGACGGAGAGCCGGGAAAAGGTTCGGCCATTTTTCTGCACTGTCTGGCCGGATCCTCGACAGCGGGATGCGTAAGCGTACCGGAGGAAATTATGGTGGAGCTTCTGCAGAAAATCGGTGATACCAGCAGAATTATCATAGTAAAAAGCATCGACGACTTATCGAAGTATTAGCCTTTGTTCCAGGCTTTCAGTCATCGTCTGGCAGATATTCTGAGCCATCCTGTAATCGGAGGGAAATCCATCATATCGCTGTATTCCTTGGAATGTCCATAAAAATCGTTTCCAGCAAAAGAAGCGGCACATAGGTGGTGCGTATCACCATATAGGTGAGTTGCAACGCTCCCTGTTTAAGCGGCCTAAAATGTATGACCTCATTATCTGAACCTAGAAAATGAGATGTTTTCATAAAGCAGGGGATGGGGCTTACCCTGCTTTATCGACCAGATTATAGTGAATCACCACATCCCGGCACTTCTGTCCATCCACCACCTTGCGTTCTCCGATTTCGATGTACTTGATGAGCTCCAGCAGCATTCCCCGGTCAAGCTGCTCCACCGCCACATATTTTTTGATGCTGGCGATATACTGCTCAATGTCACGCTCGTCCTGTGCGGTATTGGC
>ENA-UOOK01002568-UOOK01002568.1-fermentation-metagenome-genome-assembly--contig:-NODE-2568-length-22002-cov-7.229416_pt1 | contig 22002 bp, 15 predicted proteins | sample MGYA00245777_ERZ724023 | MGnify/ENA primary metagenome ERZ724023 (study PRJEB28704, sample SAMN03018312) | fermentation metagenome | biome: anthropogenic terrestrial biome; feature: soil; material...
CGACGGTTAATACCATCGCGAACGGTCGCTCCCTGCGCGGGAGCGTGGATTGAAATTTACTCTCCGGCCCGGATTATCCGCCACTGAAAGGTCGCTCCCTGCGCGGGAGCGTGGATTGAAATCAGTGAGGTGATTTTATGCGAAAAGCAGAAACCGGTCGCTCCCTGCGCGGGAGCGTGGATTGAAATGGTATATTGACGAAGCCAAACAGACCACGCTCATGTCGCTCCCTGCGCGGGAGCGTGGATTGAAATAAGCCGGACTTACCCCGTCACAGATGCGGATTTGTGTCGCTCCCTGCGCGGGAGCGTGGATTGAAATCATGAGATCGTTCGGTGCGGGCGTTGCGGAACAGGTCGCTCCCTGCGCGGGAGCGTGGATTGAAATGAATTATTTGCCGCAATCACGTTGTATGCCCGAGTCGCTCCCTGCGCGGGAGCGTGGATTGAAATCCAGCCTCCGAGAGCGCCTTTCAGGGCTCTGCGCGTCGCTCCCTGCGCGGGAGCGTGGATTGAAATCACATGCAACCGCAGCGACGCGGGCGTCTGGCAGGTCGCTCCCTGCGCGGGAGCGTGGATTGAAATCCGTAGCCGGAGCCATGCGGTGCGCGGCCAGGCAGTGTCGCTCCCTGCGCGGGAGCGTGGATTGAAATCATCACCGGGTTTCCCTGATCGTCTACCACCGGCGTCGCTCCCTGCGCGGGGGGCGTGGATTGAAATTTTGAACGTCGTAAAAATGAACCTTGAAAAATTAAGTCGCTCCCTGCGCGGGGGGCGTGGATTGAAATCGATCGGCAATGAGTAGCCAATAAAAATGGCCACGTCGCTCCCTGCGCGGGGGGCGTGGATTGAAATATGTAGTCGATTCCGGCAACGCAATCGCACCACTCGTCGCTCCCTGCGCGGGGGGCGTGGATTGAAATTCATCGACCTGGGACGCGATTTCGGGTGGCATCAAGTCGCTCCCTGCGCGGGGGGCGTGGATTGAAATAGGTATTGTTTGAATCGGTTGCTCTCGAATGTTTTGAAGTCCGCAACGTGACCAATTATGTTACGCCGGGCTGCCGGGCAAGGCGATCACGGACGTCCCTGCTGCAAACGCGCCGCAGACGGGCGCAGAGGATAAGAGCGGGGCAGACGCGACCGACAGCACGGGCGCGGCGTAATCACGTGGTGTGTCTGGCGTAGGACGAAAAGCAATAAAGACATGATAGCCCCCCGCTGGCCTTATCGGCTGGCGGGGGATTTTTTTATTTCCTCGAAACGAAAAAATCCAAAAGCAACATCCCGTTCGGCATGAACAGAATATCGCTTTTGGATTTGAATGGCGGAGAGGACGTGACTCGGGCAGCCCATGTTTTCCGCGAGCCCTTTTTTGGAGGTGCGGGGAAAATGATCTTTGCCGCGCGATTTTTTTTGCGCCGGTGTTCTCTCTTAGCCCCCGTTTGCCATGAAAAAAGCGCCCCTTTTCGGGCGCTTCTTTTCGTGGCGGAGAGGACGTGACTCGAACACGCAACACCTTTCGGTGCACTACATTTCCAATGTAGCTCCTTACCAATTAGAATACCTCTCCAACTGGCAGTTTTCCGTCCGGGTTATCCAGACAGCTTTCACATTATACTCAATATTGCTGAAAAAATCAACCCCTTGAGACGGAAAAATTACTTTTGAATATGAAAGTACGGTTTGCGCTTGAAAATCGTCCGGCGGTACGTTAAGATATTCCCTGGATTCCTATAGCTTTTACGTTGGAGATGGTAGAGTTGGATCGTGTTTTAATTTCGGAGCTCAATAAAAATTGCAAAGAGTACGACGGAAAAACCGTCACCGTATGCGGTTGGGTTCGTTCCGTGCGGGCTTCCAAGGCTTTCGGCTTTCTTTCGCTGAACGACGGAAGCTGCTTTCAAGGCCTTCAGATCGTTTTTGAGGACGGCAAGGTGAAGAATTATAAGGAAATCGCAAAATTCGGCGTCGGCACGGCGGTTTCCGTCGTGGGAACGGTGGCGGTTACGCCGCAAGCGAAGCAGCCGTTTGAAATTCATGCCGCCTCGATTCGCTCGGAAGGGGATTCCGCGCCGGATTATCCTCTGCAGAAAAAACACCATACGCCGGAATACCTGCGCACGGTGGCCCATCTGCGCGCCCGAACCAATCTTTATGGAGCCGCGTTCCGCGTGCGCTCCGCGGCTGCCTTCGCCGTTCACCGTTTCTTTCAGGAGCGGGACTTCGTGTATGTCCATACGCCGCTGATTACCGGAAGCGATTGCGAAGGCGCGGGCGAAATGTTTACCGTGACTTCGTTCGACCTGGACAACCTCCCGAAGACTGAGGACGGAAAAGTCGATTTTTCGCAGGACTTCTTCGGAAAACACACTTCCCTTACGGTTTCCGGTCAGCTGGAGGCCGAGTGCCTGGCCATGGCGTACGGCCGCGTTTACACCTTTGGGCCCACTTTCCGCGCGGAGAAATCCAACACGCAGCGCCACGCGGCGGAGTTTTGGATGATCGAGCCGGAAATTGCATTCGCCGACCTCAACGACGACATGGCGCTCGCCGAAGATATGATAAAGTATGTGATCCGCTATGTGATGGAACGCTGCCCGGACGACCTCGATTTCTGCAATCGGTTTGTGGACAAGGGCCTTCTGGAGCGTCTGAACCATGTCGCCTCTTCGGATTTCGCCCGCGTTTCCTACAGCGAGGCCGTAAAAATCCTGGAAAAGAACAACGGGAAATTCGAGTATCCCGTGTCGTGGGGGACGGACCTCCAGACGGAGCATGAGCGGTACCTGACCGAAAAGGTATTCGGCTGCCCGGTTTTCGTGACGGATTACCCGAAGGAAATCAAGGCGTTTTATATGCGCCAGAATGACGACGGCAAGACGGTTGCCGCAGTGGATTGCCTCGTTCCCGGCATCGGGGAGATCATCGGCGGCAGCCAGCGCGAGGAGCGTCTCGATCTGCTGCAGGGGAGGATCCGGGAGTTGGGGATGAACGAGGAGAACTACGGGTGGTATCTCGACCTGCGCCGTTACGGTGGGCCGAAGCACGCGGGCTTTGGCCTCGGCTTCGAGCGCCTGATCATGTATTTGACCGGGATCGCAAACATCCGCGACGTGCTGCCGTTCCCGCGGACGACGGGTTCCGCCGAATTCTGACGGATTTCCTGGAAACCTCATATGGCGGAACGATAAAAAGCGGTGCGGATGCGCCGCTTTTTCTGTGGGTATCCATGAATCGGTTTTCAAAAATGCAAGATTGCGAATTAACGCTTGCAAAATTTACGCTTATCGTATAGAATATGAAATGCTTTTCTCAGCATTCTGCAATTTATATAAGGGAGATGCTCAGCGTTGGACTTTACGAAAATGACGGGGGCGGAGCTGCTGCACGAGAAAGAAGCGCTGGACGGCCGATACGCGGCGTTTCAGGCGCGAAAGCTGAATCTCGACATGACGCGGGGCAAGCCCTGCGCGGAGCAGCTTGCGCTTTCCAATCCCATGCTGGACATTTTGAATTCCCGATCCGATTTCCGGTCGCCGGACGGCCCCGACTACCGCAACTATGGGATGGGAAACGGCCTGCCGGAAGTGCGCGGCATTTTCGCGCGGATGATGGGCGTGGATGCCGGGCATGTGATCCTGGGCGGGAATTCCAGCCTGAATATGATGTTCGATACCGTTGCGTGCGGCATGACGCACGGCTTTGCCGGCTGCAGGCCGTGGGCGGGCCAGAGCGGGCTGAAATTCCTCTGCCCTTCTCCCGGCTACGACCGCCATTTCCTGGTGACGGATTATTTCGGCTTCGAGCCCGTCGTGATCCCGATGACGGAAGACGGCCCGGATATGGATGCTGTGGAGGAAGCGGTGAAGGACCCGGCCGTGAAGGGCATCTGGTGCGTGCCGAAGTACCAGAACCCGACGGGCGTCGTCTTTTCCGATGAAACGGTGCGCCGCTTCGCGCATCTGAAACCCGCCGCGGAGGATTTTCGGATTTTCTGGGACAATGCCTACTGCGTGCACGACCTTACGGATACTCCCTGCCGTCTGCTTAGCCTTTGGGACGAATGCGCAAGCGCGGGCACGTTGGAATCCGTGTTTTTCTTTGCTTCCACCAGCAAGATCACGTTTCCTGGCGCGGGCCTCGCCGCGCTTGCCTGCGGGGACGAAAATTATCGGGAACTGCGGAAGCGCTTCGGCGTGCAGATCATTTCGCCCGACAAGCTGAACGAGTTCCGCCATCTGCTGTTCCTGAAAGATTTTGACGGCGTCCTGGCGCAGATGAAAAGACATCGCGCGATTATTGCGCCGAAGTTCCAGGCCGTCGAGGATGTCCTCGACCGCGAGCTTTCCGGCAAGCATGTCGCGTCGTGGTCCAACCCGAAGGGCGGCTATTTTATCAGCGTGGACGTGATGCGCGGCTGTGCCCGGCGCGTCGTGTCGCTCTGCGCGGCGGCGGGCGTGAAGCTTACCCCGGCCGGCGCGACCTATCCGCGCGGCAACGATCCGCACGATGCGAATATCCGCGTCGCCCCCACCTGCCCGTCCGTCGCCGAGCTGAAGCAGGCGATGGAGCTTTTCTGCGTCGCCGTACAGATTGCGGCGGCTGAAAAGCTGCTCGGCTGAGCGGTGCGGACCGCCGGAAACGGGGTCTTTCGTCCGCGGAAAGGGCATTTTACGGTGCCCTTTCCTTTTTTGTCGGATGCGCGTCCATGTTGACGAAATAACCTGCCTAAGCAATTGACTTTTTGGCGGTTTCACAATATAATAAAATCTGTTACGCCTGCGAGTTTCGCGGAATACCAAAACATTGGAGGATGTTCGCATGAAGCGAGTAAAAAAACCTGTGTTCTTCATCGTTGCCCTCCTCATTCTGCTTTTTACCTATGCCTCGGTTTTCGGCATTAAGGGGAAAAACGGCGATAACACTGTCACCTACATAAAGGGTGTCAATGATATCCGATGGGGAATCGACATCAACGGCGGCGTCGAGGCCACGTTTACGCCGGTCACGACGAAAAAGGCGACGAACAATCAAATGGACGCTGCGGAAGCCACCATTAAGCAGCGCATGATCGGCGAGAACATCACCGACTACGAGGTTTATACCGACTACAACCACAGCCGCATCATCGTCCGTTTCCCGTGGAAAAACGACGAAAAGAACTTCGATCCGCAGAAGTCCATCGAGGAACTTGCCGCGACGGCGCAGGTCACTTTCCGCGAGGGAATGGAATACACGACGCAGACGACCGGCTCCGACGGCCAGCCCGTCTACAAAACACCGAAGGGCACGACCGCCTCCAACATTATCCTCCAGGGCAGCGAGATCGAAAAGGCCACGCCGGAGATGACGCAGGACAAAACGACGGGCAAAACGACCTACGTCGTCGGACTGCAACTGAGCGAAAGCGGCAAAGCAAAGTTTGCCGACGCAACCACGAAGATGGTGGGCCAAACCATTTCCATCTGGATGGACGACACGATGATTTCCTACCCGAAAGTCGAGGAGGCCATCACGGACGGCAGCTGCGAGATTAACGGCGGCACCAACGGCTTCACGGCCGCGGAAGCCTCCGCGCTCGCAAACAAGATCAACGCCGGCGCCCTTCCGTTCAAGCTCTCCATCACGGATTCCAACACCATCAGCCCCACGCTCGGCAAGTCCTCGCTGAGCGCAATGAGGACGGCGGGCATCATCGCCTTCATTCTGGTGGCGCTGTTTATGATCCTGATGTTCCGTCTTCCGGGCGTTGTGGCGGTCATCTCCCTGCTGGGCCAGGTGGCGCTCTCGTTCGCGGCCGTTTCCGGTTTCTTTCCGTGGCAGAACAGCTTCACGCTCACGCTTCCCGGCGTGGCGGGCATCATTCTCTCCATCGGCATGGGCGTCGACGCGAACATCATCACGGCGACGCGCATCAAAGAGGAACTCTGGACCGGAAAAACGCTTGACATGGCCATCACCCGCGGCGACGACAACAGCTTCTGGGCGATCTTCGACGGCAACATCACCGTGATCATCGTGGCTATTATCCTGATGCTGGTCTTCGGCCCGAAGAATATCCTCTCCTACTGGTTCGGGGCTTCCACGACGGGCTCCATTTATTCGTTCGGCTACACGCTGCTGATCGGCATCATCGGCAACTTCGTTTTCGGCGTCCTCACCACCCGCCAGATGACGCGCGCGCTCTCCGCGTTTGATTGTTTCCGCAATCGGTGGCTGTACGGCGGGCCTTCCGACGTGAAGCAGATGGAAGGGGGCGCTGAGGCATGAAAAAGTTCCATATCGATTTCTACGCGCACCGGCGTGTGTATTTCGGAATTTCCATAGGCTTCTTCCTTCTGGGGATCATTTTCAACTTCGTGTTCGGCACGCAGCTTGACACCAACTTCAAGGGCGGCGCAATGCTGAGGTATTCTTATGCCGGCGAGATCAATCCCAATACGATCGAGGATTCCGTTCAGCAGGCCATCAATCGCGACGTGACCGTCACGATCAACCGGAACGTCAAGTCCGCGGACGGAAGCCAGACGCTGAACAACGTCACGCTTGCCCTGGCCGGCGACGACTCTCTTTCCCTGGAGAATCAGAAAACGCTGACGGCAACGTTGACGAAGCTCTATCCGAAGGCGAACTTTAACCTTGTGACGTCCGACTCCGTCAATCCGACCATGGGACGCAGCTTCTTCCTCAAATGTATCGTGGCCATTCTCATTGCGTTCCTGCTGCTGGATTTTTACATTGCGCTCCGCTTCCGCAAGATCGGAGGCGCCGCGGCCGGCTTCTTCGCGATCGTCGCGCTGCTGCATGATGTGGCGATCGTTTATTTCACGTTCATTATCTTCCGCATCCCGCTGAACGACAGTTTCATCGCCGTTGTCCTCACGATCCTCGGTTACTCGCTGAACGACACCATCGTGATCTACGACCGTATCCGCGAGAACCGCAGGCTGATGGGATTGAAAACCGGCTTCAGCGTCCTGGTGAACGCAAGCATCAACCAGACGCTGACCCGCTCGGTCTATACCGCCCTGTGCACGTTTATTTCCGTCGCGACGGTCTATGTCGTCGGGGTGATTTACAATCTTTCCAGCGTCACCACCTTTGCCCTGCCGATGATGATGGGCGTGATCTCGGGCTGCTATTCCACCGTCTGCATTGCCGGCCCGCTTTATGTAATGTGGGAAAACCGCAAGTCGAGGCTCCGCGCACAGACCGCGGCGATTGCGGCGCCGGCGAGGACCCCCGCGGTTCCGGCGGGCTCCGACGGTTCCGCTCCGGTTTCCGCCTCTGCGAAAGGCTCTGGCAAAAAAGTGAAGACAAAAGCGAAGGCGAAGAAGAGAAAGCGCTGATCTCCCTTCGTGTGAAATGCCGGTGTGTTTGAGAAACACACCGGCATTTTCCGCTTCCCGGAAGGCTTATCCATCGTAATCCTCTATGATTTTTTCAACTTCGGCCATTGTGGCCGCCGGCTTGCCGCGTTTCAGCGCCTGGCGGTCGGCATCCGGCAGCATGTCCACCTCCGTTTCATATTCGCGGAACGGCGTGTTTTCCCCCACGCGGTAAACGCCGATGTGCCCCTGATATTCCCGGACGAGATACCCGCTGCCGATGCCGGCGGTCGGTGCGGCGCCGCTGTTTTCTTGACTTGAAGGTGTATTTGCGGTAGAATAATCTGACATACTTACAGCAGAAGAGGGCGAAGTTGTGCCCTCATTCCGCTCCTGTGGTTTTTCGGAAAGCAGAATTGCTGCGGCTATAACCGCTGCCATGCAGGTTACAAGCATGGGTGCTTTTTTCACTGCAACCACCTCAGACTTATTTTGGATAGGAAACCGGAAAATTATTCATCCCAACAGCACATACGTGTGCCGGGCGGAAAGGCGGTACTTCATGCGAAAAACAGATATCAACCAGTATGCCGGCTCTGCCAAGATGCCGGGCGATAAGATCTCCACGGGCGGTTCGGTCGCCCGCATTCTTGTGAAAGGCCTGCTGACCGTGCTGGCCGTACTGGCCTTCGTCGGAGTCACTGCGATCGTGGTGGTCGGGTCGTTCGTATACAGCCTGCGCGATTCATCCGTCAATCTGGACCTTCAGTCCCTGAAACTGAACTATACTTCGTTTATCTATGTCAACGGCCCGAACGACGACGCGGCGCATCCGGTGCAGTACCTGAGTCTTTACAGCAGCGAGAACCGCATCTGGGTAGATTACGACAAGATCCCGAAAGCGATGACAAACGCGATCGTCGCGATTGAGGACAAGCGCTTTTGGGATCACGAGGGTGTGGACTGGATCCGCACCGGCGGTGCGGTGTTCAATCTTCTGGGGGGCGGTTCCAGTTACGGCGGCTCCACCATCACCCAGCAGCTCATTAAGAACCTGACGGGGGAAAACGAGGTCAGCCTGACGCGCAAGGTGAAAGAAATCTTCCGCGCGATGAATCTGGAAAAGAAATACTCCAAAGAAGAGATCCTGACGGCATACCTCAACGTCGTTCCCTTCGGCAACGGCTGCAACGGTGTGGAGGCCGCCGCGAAAGCATATTTCGGAAAAAGCATAAAAGACTGCGACGTCGCGCAGTGCGCCGCCATCGCGGGTATCACCCAGAATCCGACCGCGTATAATCCGTTCCTCCATCCCGAGGCGAACAAAGAGCGCCAGCAGATCGTTTTGGAGGAAATGCACACCCAGGGCAAGATCACTGACGCGGAATATCAAGCGGCGATGAAAGAGTCGGAGCACATGCAGTTCGCCGCGCAGAAAAAGGCGGCGGTCGTCGATGAGAACGACATCTGGAACTGGTATACCGAGACGCTTTTCGAGGACGTGAAAGAGGGGCTGATGAAGGCCTACAACTGCTCGGCTGACCACGCCGTGGACATGATTTACCACGGCGGCCTGAAGATCTATTCCGCCGAGAACAGCGAGATGCAGGCGGACGCCGAGGCCGCTTTCAACGACAGGACGACTTTTTCCGCCAGCTACCCCAACCTGCAGGGGAGCTTTTTCTCGATGGACTATTCGGGCCGCGTGCTTGCCGTGGTGGGCGCGCGCGGCAAAAAGCTGCAGAACCGCCTGCTCAACCTTGCGACGGACACGCAGAGGCAGCCGGGTTCTTCCATCAAGCCGCTCGCCGTGTACGCCCCCGCCGTCAATCTGGGAAAGATCAATTATTCCAGCCTGATCAACGACGAACCGGTGGACGATTATTGGGGCAAGGGGAAACCTGGGCCGAACAACTGGGATTCGCCGGAGCGGGGCTACCACGGCATGATCACGGTGGAGTATGCGCTGGAACAGTCTTTCAACGCCGCCGCCGTGCAGCTTTTCAAGGCGATTACGCCGGCCTACGGCCTGAATTTCATGCGTCAGAAACTCGGTTTCACCAGTATCACGGATGCGGATTACAATCTTGCCGCCGCCATCGGCGGCCTTTCGGAAGGCGTTACGGTGAGGGAAATGGCCGCCGGTTTCCAGATTTTCGGCAATGGCGGCAAATACTATAAGCCGTATACCTACTACTATGTCACGGACCACGATGGCAACGTGATTCCGGGCATGGACAACCGGCAGGAAATCGCCACGCAGGCGATCACCTCTTCCTCTGCGACCATTATGAACAAGCTGCTCGCCCACACCATGGTGTCGGGCACCGGCCGTACTGCGGCCATCAGCGGCTGGCAGACCTTTGGCAAAACCGGCACGACCGACTCGAATAAGGACAGCTGGTTCGTTGGCGGAACACCGTATGCCGTTGCGGGCGTGTGGACGGGCTACGCCGCTTCGCCGCGTTCCGTGGAGGACACCGAAACGGCAAAGCGTGTCTGGAAGACAATCATGTCGAAGTACCTTGAGAACAAGACAAGCAAGACGTTCCAATTCGATCCGAACGTCGTTTCCGCGACGTTCTGCAAAAAGACAGGCCTGCTCGCCGTGCCGGGCGCCTGCTCCGACACGGGAGTAGGCTGGTACGATAAAGACAATATGCCGGCGGTGTCCCCCGTAACTGCGTCCTCGGGCAGCCGGACGCCCTCCGGCACGGTGTCCGGAGACTCGGTCGTCCAGGCGCCGTCCTCATCCGACGCCAGCTCCGAATGGCTGGTTTCCTCGGATGAAACGGACTCGGAGCCGGACGAGACCTCTTCGCAGACGGAGTCTTCCAGCACCGCTTCCCACGAAGCGCCGGAGAGTTCGCCGGCTTCCTCGGCGACTGAAAATGATGTCACGACGGGAAAATCTTCCAAGAAATCCGGAAATGCCGCGACTCCATGACGGAAGAAAATTTTGTTGCTTCCGGGCGCCTTTCATGTTAAACTGATAAAGCATAAAAATTTTAACTGGCAAAAGTGGGAAACGGGGGTGCCCCTTATGGTCGAAATCGCTGTGATGGGTTATGGAACGGTCGGTTCCGGCGTGGTGGAGGTTCTCACACGGCATGCCGACACCATCGCCCGGCGGGCAAAAGAGCAGATTCATATCAAATATATCCTGGACCTCCGCGATTTTCCGGAAAGTCCGTTTCGGGACAGGTTCGTCAAGTCTTTTGAGCCGATTTTTGAAGACCCGGAAGTAAAAATCGTCGTCGAGACGATGGGCGGGCTTCATCCGGCTTTCGACTATGTGAAGCGGTGTCTGGAAAACGGGAAGAGCGTCGTCACGTCCAATAAAGAGCTGGTGGCCGCCAAGGGGGCGGCTCTTCTGGAGGTCGCGCAGCGCAACAACCTGAATTTTCTTTTTGAGGCGAGCGTCGGCGGCGGCATCCCGATTCTCCGGCCCATCAGCCAGTGCCTTGCCGCGAACGAGGTGATCGGAATCGCCGGCATCCTCAACGGGACCACCAATTTCATTCTTACGAAGATGATCCGCGAGAAGACGGGCTTCAAAGAGGCTCTTGCGCTGGCGCAGAAGCTCGGCTATGCGGAACGCGATCCCACGGCGGATGTCGAGGGCCTGGACGCCTGCCGCAAGATCTGCATCCTGGCGTCCTTGACCTACGGGAAGCATGTTTATCCCGACCAGGTACATACCGAAGGCATCACGAAAATCACTTCCGCCGACGTGGAGTACGCGGCGGACTGGGGCGGCGTGGTCAAGCTCATCGGCCTTGTGGAGAAAGAGGACGACGGCCGCCTGAAAGTCCTGGTCTGCCCGATGCTCCTTTCGCGCGAGAGCCAGCTCGCCAATGTGGACGACGTGTTCAACGGGATTCTTGTCCGGGGAGACTCGACCGGCGACGTGGTTTTCTACGGGAAAGGCGCCGGAAAGCTTCCGACGGCGAGCGCCGTGGTGGCGGATGTCATCGACTGCGTCAAGCATTTCAAGGCGAGAAAGTATCTTTTCTGGAGCGAAGGCTCTCCGGATTACGTGGAGGACTTCGGCGAGTATCGGAGCGCCTTTTACGTCCGGCTGGAAGCGGAAGATCCTGCTGCCGCGCTCCGCGGCGCCGGAGAACTGTTCGGCGGTATTGAGACGCTGAAGCGCAGGGATGCGGGACCTGGCGAGGCCGCTTTCGTGACGCCGGCGCTCGAAGAGAAGAAGTTTGCGGAAAAGCTTGGGGAGCTTTCCGGGACGAAAATTCTGAATACCATCCGCATCGCGGATTTTTAATGCCCATGGAGATGTTACAATGATACGAATTCAGGTACCCGCAACGAGCGCCAATCTCGGTTCCGGCTTTGATTCGCTCGGCGTCGCGCTCAATCTCTGCAACCAGGTGTGGATGGAAGAGTCCGATTCCTTCAGCATCACAAGCAAAGACAATGTGGACATCCCGCACGACAAGACCAACCTCATTTACTGGGCGGCGAACCGCCTGTATGAGGAATGCGGGCACAAGCTGCCCGGGCTGAAAATCATCCAGCTCAACACCATACCGATCGCGCGCGGCCTCGGAAGCAGCTCGGCGTGTATCGTGGCCGGCATTTCCGGCGCGAACCGGCTGCTTGGCAGCCCGCTGAACCTGCATGAGCTGATCGATCTGGCCGCGGCCATCGAGGGACACCCGGACAACACCACGCCGTGCCTGGAAGGCGGGCTTGTCGCCTCGGCTGTGGAGGCGGGGAAGGTCTACAGCGTGAGCGTCCCGGTTTCCGAAAAGATCCGCTTTGTGCTGTTCGTCCCGCCGTTCGAACTGAAAACGGAGAAGGCGCGTTCCGTGCTGCCCCAGCAGTATTCGCGCGCCGACGCGGTTTACAACCTTTCCCGTTCGGCGCTGATGGCGGCCTCCCTTTTTTCCGGGAAGCTCGAAAATCTGCGCGTGGCCGTGCAGGACAAGCTCCATCAGCCGTACCGCGCCAGCCTGATCGACCGTCTGGAGGATGTGTTCCGGATGAGCTACGAGCTCGGCTCGCTTGGAACTTATGTCAGCGGCGCGGGCCCGACCATCATCTCGCTGGTGGCTTCCGCCTGCGCGGAAGAATTTTCCACGCAGGCGGAAGCGCGGCTCAAGGACAGAAAGATCGCCGGCTGGAGGGTAAAGACGCTCGCGGCGAATTCCGAGGGCGCGCGCATCTTTACGGAATGACGCCGGGCCGGAACAAGAGAGAACACAGAACGGGGGAAAACAGATGAGCCTGATTGTTCAGAAATTCGGCGGAAGCTCTCTGGCGGATACGGACCGTCTGTATCATGTGGCCGGCATTGTCACGCAGACTTATGCCGAAGGCAACGGCGTTGTCGTCGTCGTTTCCGCGCAGGGAGACACGACGGACGAGCTGATTGCCAGGGCGGCGGAGGTCAACCCCAACGCTTCCCGCCGCGAAATGGACATGCTGCTGACTGCCGGAGAGCAGATGTCGGCTTCGCTGCTTGCGATGGCGGTTGAAAAGCTCGGCTGCCCGGTCGTATCGCTGCTCGGCTGGCAGGCCGGTTTTCTGACGGACACCACTTACGGAAGCGCGCGCATCAAGCGAGTGGAGCCGGACCGCATCCGCAAGGAACTGGACAAGAAAAACATCGTGATTGTCACCGGTTTCCAGGGCGTGAACCGTTACGACGATATGACGACGCTAGGCCGCGGCGGTTCGGATACGAGCGCCGTTGCCATCGCGGCCGCCATGCACGCAGATCTCTGCCAGATTTTTACCGACGTGGAGGGCGTTTTTACGGCCGACCCGCGCAAGGTCGGGAACGCAAGGAAGCTGGAAGCGATTTCCTACGACGAGATGCTTGAGCTTGCTTCGCTTGGCGCTCAGGTGCTGAATAACCGTTCGGTTGAGATGGCGAAAAAATACGGGATCGAGCTGGAGGTGCTCTCCAGCCTGACGCAGGAACCGGGAACGATCGTTAAGGAGGCAGTCAAAATGGAAGGAATGCTCATCAGCGGCGTGGCGAAGGACGAAAGCGTTGCGCGCATCTCCGTCGTCGGCGTGCCGGACCGCCCCGGTCTTGCATTCAGGATTTTTTCAAAGCTCGCTTCAAAACACATCAACGTGGACATCATTCTCCAGTCCATCGGCAGGAACGGGACGAAGGACATCAGCTTTACCGTAAATCTGAACAACCTCAAGGACACCATTGCGCTGCTTGAGCCCTATATTTCCCAGATCGGCGCCAATACCGTCGTTTACGACGATTCCGTCGCCAAGGTTTCCATTGTCGGCGCGGGTCTGGAGTCCCATCCCGGCATGGCGGCAAAGATGTTCGAGGCGCTTTACGAGGCAAATATCAATATTCACATGATCTCTACCAGCGAGATCAAGATTTCGGTTCTGATCAACCGCTCCGACGCGGACCGGGCCGTTTCCGTTATCCACGAAAAATTCTTCGGGGAAGCGCCGGACGTCTGAATTTCCGGCGGCGCCGTGGGGAGACTGCGGCGCCTTTTCTGTAGCGACCCCGCCGGGTTTGCTGAGAGTGATTGCTCTTTGCGCCGGGAAGGTTTTCGTATTTTTCCGGAAGGCTGCGTACCGGGAAAAAGCGGATCCGTGCCGATCGTACCGAGTGGGCGGAGGGCGCCGCTTCTGCCGCGGAAGGCTTGCGCTCGCCCCGGGCAGCGTGGTAAAATACAGGAAAGCGGGCGGGAAGCAAAAGCCCTGCCCGGAAAGAAACATGCGCCTGTCCGCGTTCGGAAAGGGAAGGGTGGATCGGCTGTGGAAATAGCGATTGTCACGGGCGCTTCCAGCGGCCTCGGAAGCGAATTCGTCCGGCAGTTGGACCGCGGGGAAAGGCTTGACGAGATCTGGGTGGTCGCTCGCAGGAAAGAGCGGCTGGAAGCGCTGCGGGAACAAGTGGAGACAAAACTGCGCGTTCTTCCGTTCGACCTGACCGAAAAGCAATCGTTCCGCGACCTTTCCGCCCTGCTTGCGGCGGAAAAACCGACGGTCGCCGTGCTGGTCAACGCCGCCGGCTTTGGGAAAATCGGAAGCCCGAGGGATATTTCCATTTCAGACTGCGACGGCATGATCGACCTGAACTGCCGCGCGGCGGTGGATATGACGCAGCTCGCGCTCCCCTATATGAGGCGGGGGAGCCGGATTCTGCAGGTCTGCTCCACGTCGGCGTTTCAGCCGTTTCAGTATCTGAATGTTTACGCCGCCTCGAAGGCGTTTTTGTACCGCTACAGCCGCGCTCTCCGGGTGGAGCTGTTTGGAAAGGGCGTCAAGGTCACGGCGGTCTGCCCGTACTGGATCAAGGACACGGAATTTATTTCGACGGCGAAGCGGACGGGCAACAGCTCCTATATCCGCGGCTTTCCCCTCGCGTCGCGGGGGAGGCGCGTCGTTTCCGCGGCGCTTCGCGACAGCCGTTTGGGCTTTGCCGTATCCACACCGGGCGTGATCTGCACGCTGCACCGCATCGTTGCGAAATTTGTCCCCGGTGAGCTGATGATGGGCCTTTGGGCTCTGCTCCGCCGCATCTGACGCCGGCGGCATGGCGCGAGGTGGAAAGTCCGCCCGGCAGGTCGCTTCTCTGTCCGCGGCGGCCCGAATGGGCCGGCGCCGATACCGGTGAGGAGGGGAAAAATGAAAGGCAAGGCCGCAGCTTCGTTTTCTCCGCGTTTTCACGGCAAAGCCGCAACGCGGAACGTCATGCTGGACGTCATCGTTTCGCTCGTGCCGGCGCTGGTCGCCTCCGTCGTCGTATTCGGTCCCAGAGTCCTGCACGTTGCGGCGGTTACAGTCGCTTCCTGTGTCCTGAGCGAATTCCTGTGCCGCCGCGTCATGAGGAAGGAAAGCACGGTCGGGGACCTGAGCGCGGCCGTGACGGGTATTCTGCTCGCGTTTGTCCTGCCGTCTTCCATCCCTCTTCCCATCGCGGCGCTTGGAAGCGTCGTCGCCATTGTCGTTGCAAAGCAGATGTTCGGCGGGATTGGGCGGAACTATGTCAACCCGGCGCTCGCCGGGCGCATCGTCCTTCAGATCCTTTTTCCTGCCGAGATGAATTTGAGGCCGAGGCCGTACGGGTATCTTCCGCCGGCGGATGTTGCGGCGGCCGCGCAGTTCAGGCAAAGTATTCCGGCCGGCCGGATGCCGGGCCTGCTGGACATGTTTTTTGGCAACCAGGAGGGCTGCCTCGGCGCGACCTGTGTGTTTGCGCTGCTCGTGGGCGGCGTCTATCTTGTCGCGCGCAGAGTGATCAGCCCGGTGATACCGGTATGCTTTCTCGGCACGGCGGCGCTGCTTTCCCTCTTTATGGGCCGGAATGCCGCGCAGGACCTGCTTTCCGGCGGGCTGGTGCTCGGCGCCGTCTTCATGGCGACGGACTATGCCACGTCCCCGGCCACGGCGAAAGGAAAAGCCGTTTACGGTGCCGGCTGCGGTGCGGTTACCATGTTGCTCCGCGTTTTCTCCGGACTGGCGGGGGACGTTTCCTGCGCCATCGTTCTCATGAATCTCCTTGCGCCGCTGATTGATTCCGCCGCACGGCCGTCGGCGCACGGCAAAAAAGTTTTGCAAAAGCGAACGGAAACATGCGGCGGGGCTGATTCTCGCCGCGCCGATCTTTTTAATATGCGTTTCGCTGCGTCGAATCCAGACGGCCGCACCGCCGTAACCAACGAGAGTGAAGCCCATGATTTTTCAAAGGTCGGCATGAGCGGCCGTTGACGGCGGAGAGCCGGAAAGATCGCCGGACGGATGGTAAGAAAGGGGCTGTTTCCCCTTGCTTTCCTTCTCTGATAGTAATGGACGGCAAAAGGGGAATCCTATCTCTTTGTGCGGACAATAGGCGGAGGGGAAGGGGGAAGCTGAAAATCGTCAACGCAAAGAAAAACAGGTGGAAGCTGCCGCTTGCAGCGCTTTCCGCCTGCGGATTTTTAGTTGTGGCGTCCATGCTGGGAACATCGGCGCTCGCGGCTTTTGACGACGGGCTTTATTTCGCGTTGGTGAAAGTGTTCCGGCCGTCGGAGTTTCCCTTGATGGAGTGGTTTGCTTTTCTCGGTTCCGCGCGGATGCTGACGCCGATTGCGGCGCTGCTGCTGGCTTTCGGTATTGCCAGGCGCGAATTTCGTCCCTACGGCGTCCTGTCGGCTATGGATATCCTTTCCGCGTGGGCGACGAACGTTTTCCTGAAAAACCTCTTTCGAAGACAGCGGCCGGACATTGGCCGCTGGCTGGTTGCCGAAAGGGGTTACAGCTTTCCCAGCGGCCACGCCATGGTGAGCGCCGCGTTCTACGGCTATCTGATCTGCGTGTGTCTGCTGCTGTTCAAGCGCCCGTGGAGGGGAATTTCCTCGCTGCTGCTCTTGCTGACCGTCGCGTTCATCGGGGTGAGCCGCATTTGCCTGGGCGTCCATTATCCGAGCGACGTGACGGCGGGATTTTTCGCGGGGTCCGCGTTTGCGCTGCTGTTTTCCCATTATACGGACAGGTTCTTGGATGCGGAGGCTGCGGGGAGACCGAAGGGGAGCGCCCCGCGCACTTGAAAGCTTATTGCATCCCGCCGTTTTTCTTCCTCAGGATACCGGCCGCGACGTCCTGGTTCCCGGTGACGAGGGCCAGGAGCGTCCGGTACACGGTGCCCGGCGCGTCCTGAAAGTTATTTTTTACGATGTTGGCCTGCTCGAGCGTGGGGACGCAGAGTGAGAAGTTCATCAGGTCGGCGTCTCCCCCCGAGATGTGGCAGGCCACGACGAAGCCGTTGCGCGCCCGTTTGATCTCCACTCGGTTTTCCTGTTCCCGCTTCGCCCGGGCGAGCAGGTTGGTGGCCGCGCAGAGGGCTTTGTGCCGCACGGTGGCGGGAAGATCCGAGTCGAGCTGTTTCGAGATCATGCGGGCCGTGCCGGTGGCGGAACAGTTTTCCCGCGCCTTTCCGCTGATTGAGATGATCCCCTTTTCCGTCAGGTCCGCAATCGCGTCCGTTATTTCAAAGTAATTGGCGAGGCCGTTTTCCACGGCGATCTCGATCAGATCTTTTTTTGCAAGCGGCGCGTCGACGCTGCTGAGCAGATAACAGACAAGAATCCGTATCTCGTTTTTCGTCCGGAGCCCGCCCGGTTCCACCCCTGCGCTAAAAGCGTCAAATTTCAATGGTCCCACCCCCTTCTTTATTTTATCACAAGTTTTGTTCGGCGGGAAGAGCGGAAGACAGGCTCGCGTTCGGCCGGGTGTGAGCGGAAAGCCGTTTCGGAATGGACGTTGAACACGCCGCGTTTCGAGAGACGGAAGGATCTTCCCGTTTTAAAAGCGGCCGCCGAACAGGATCCGTTCGACGGCCGCTTTTGCGTTTTCCTATTATGAGGTTTATTCGGGCGGCGATATGAAAATTTCCGGGCGTTACTCCTGATTTTCCGCCTGGTTCTTTTTATCGCGTTTTTTTACGGCCTTCATCGCATAATCCAGAATTGCCTGCTGTTCTTCTTCGGTACAGGTGCGAAAAGCGCCGATCAGTTCTTTTTCCTCGGCAGAGAGATTGAAGATACGGCTGGAATTTTTTCTTCCGCAGACATAGTCCGAGACATTGCCGCTGTCCGTAACGTTCCTTGGGAGAGATTCGTCGGCAAGGAGTTCGTTGATCGGAATATTGAAAATTTTGGAAAGCAGCAAAAGGGAAAAAACATCCGGCCGCGTTTTTCCGGTTTCATAGTAAGCGTAGGTGGAGCGGTCGATATTGAGCAGTTTCGCAACCTGATTTTGCGTATAGCCGCACTTCACCCGCAGTTCACGCAACCTCTCATTGATGTTCAGCAATTCAATTCCGCCTTTTTTCTGGGCTTTGTGCAGAATACCGCTAATAATATCAGAATAATATAAGCAAATTATACGATAATTTGCTGATTAATCCCGATGTTCGTGAACCTTATTCACAAACCATCCAAAAAAGCAAGGAAAAGGAATTTTTTTGCAAAAAAGGCTTGACGCTGTTGCCGTTTTTGAGTATACTAAAAAGGTCGCCGGAAGCGAAAGGCCGAACATGTGTCTTTCAGAGTATGGAACTTTCTGAAATCGTTCCGTTGCTGGTCTGCGGTCGAGGTTTTTTCGTACCAATGGAAGGTATTCTGGTTTATTTGGAGGAAAACGCATGGGCGAATGGTATCCTGTAATCGTTACTCTTGCAGCTGCCGCTGTGGGCGGGATCTATGGTCTTATCGTGTTTTTAAAGCAAAAGAGAGCGGGTCGCCGAGAAGAAAATCAGCATGAGGAATTTCTTGATAAATAAAGATTAAATCAATATGCTGGAATAGCTCAGCTGGTAGAGCAGCTGATTCGTAATCAGCAGGTCGTGTGTTCGAGTCACATTTCCAGCTCCAGAGAAAAGTCCGTGAAACTGAGAAGGTTTCACGGACTTTTTCGTCGGAGGGGTGATTCGTTTTTCTCGGAGCCGTGTTGCCGCCGAAGCCGCGGGGCTGAATCCGCATTCTGCGGCAGGCTGGGTCTGTTCAAAGAAAGCCCCGTGCGGCGAACGGCGCGCCCCGCTTTTCGGGCGATCCGGGCGCCGCAGAGAGAACCGGGGCGAGCGGGGACCTTTCAAATCCGGCTTCGGGCTTGGAAAGCATTAAAAAACGGATGCAGATTGAACCTCTACATCCGTTTTCCATCAAAATCGGCGGTTTCATGCGCAAAAAGGAGGAAAAATGAAAAAAAGCTTGACTTCTTCTCCGTTTTGTAATAAAATAATATACTGCATCATCATGGATTCTTATACTTTCTCGGAAAACTACGTCAATCATAGCACAGAAGATTGAAAAAGGCAAGAGAATCTTAAAATTGCCGGTGGACGCAATTTCCCCATGATCCGGTACATGCCGCAGAACGTAAAATTATGAATGGAGTGATTGAGCCGATGGTGAATGTCAAACCGGTGCAGGTCGGCAAAAATACGCGCATGAGTTTCGCGCGTATCGAAGAAGTCCTGGATATGCCGAACCTGATTGAGGTCCAGAAGAAATCGTACCAGTGGTTTTTGGACGAGGGCCTCAGGGAAGTCTTTAAGGAAGTTTCCGGCATCACCGATTATACCGGCAACCTTGTTTTGGACTTTGTGGATTATAAATTGGATTCAGACAAGCCCAATTACACGGTGGAAGAGTGCAAGAACCGCGACGCCACTTACTCCGCTGCGCTTCACGTCACCGCGCGGCTGTTGAACAAGGAAAGCGGCGAGATCAAGGAATCCGAAGTTTATATGGGCGATTTTCCGCTCATGACGGAAAGCGGCACGTTCGTCATCAACGGCGCGGAGCGCGTCATCGTTTCCCAGCTTGTGCGTTCTCCGGGCGTATACTATAAGATGGATTACGACAAGACCGGAAAGGAGCTCTACAGCACCACGGTCATCCCGAACCGCGGCGCCTGGCTGGAATACGAGACGGACGCGAACGACGTTTTCTACGTCCGCATCGATAAAAACCGCAAGATCCCCGTGACGGTGTTCATCCGGGCCCTCGGCCTCGGAACGGACGAGCAGATCCGCGACTTCTTCGGCAACGACGACCGCATGAACGCGACCATTGAAAAAGATCCCTGTAAAAACAGGGAGGACGCCCTTTTCGAGATTTACCGCAAGCTGCGCCCGAGCGAGCCCCCCACCATCGAGAGCGCGCAGGCGCACCTGAACGGCCTGTTCTTTGATGCCCGCCGCTATGATATTTCCCGGGTCGGCCGCTACAAATACAATAAAAAGCTGAATCTCAGCGGGCGCATCGCGGGACAGAAGCTTTCCCGCCCGATCGCGGATCCCTCCACCGGCGAGGTGATGGCGGAGGCCGGAGCCGTCGTGTCGCGCGAGCTCGCCGAGAAAATCGACGACGCCGGCGTGAAAACCGCTTATGTGCAGGTGGGGGACAAGGAAGTCGGCGTCGTTTCCAACGGCATGGTGGATATTTCCAAATATGTCGATTTTGACGCCAAGGAAGAGTGCGGCGTCAACGAGCGCGTGTGCTATTCCGCCCTGCGCGACATTCTGGATTCGAGCGACGGCGATGACGAGATCAAAGAAAAGATCCGCGCGCGGATCGACGACCTGATCCCGAAGCACATCACCATCGACGATATTTTCGCCTCCATCAACTACCTGGACTGCCTTGCGATGGGGCTTGGCAACGTGGACGACATCGACCACCTCGGCAACCGCCGCATCCGTTCCGTGGGCGAGCTGCTCCAGAATCAGTTCCGCATCGGTTTTTCCCGCCTGGAGCGCGTCATCCGCGAACGCATGACGCTCCAAGCGCAGGACCTGGAAGTCCTCACGCCGCATTCGCTGATCAATATCCGCCCGGTCGTGGCCGCCATCCGCGAGTTTTTCGGCTCCTCGCCGCTCTCTCAGTTTATGGATCAGACGAACCCGCTCGCCGAACTGACGCACAAGCGCCGCCTTTCGGCTCTGGGCCCCGGCGGGCTTTCGAGGGACCGGGCGGGGTTTGAGGTCCGCGACGTTCATTACACGCACTACGGCCGCATGTGCCCGATTGAAACGCCGGAAGGCCCGAACATCGGTCTGATTTCCTATTTGGCCACCTTTGCGAAAATCAATGAGTACGGTTTTGTGGAGGCGCCGTTCCGCCGCGTGGATAAAAAGACCGGAATCGTTACCAAGGAAGTCGTTTATATGACGGCCGACGTGGAGGACAACTACGTCGTCGCGCAGGCGAACGAACCGCTCGATGAGGAAGGGCATTTCCTGAATGCGAAGGTGAACGGCCGTTACCTCGACGAATTCGTCGAGGTGGAGCGCGAAAAGGCCGACTTCATGGATGTCTCGCCCCGGATGGTCGTTTCCGTCGCCACGGCGATGATTCCTTTCCTGGAGAACGACGACGCGAACCGCGCGCTGATGGGCTCCAACATGCAGCGCCAGGCGGTGCCGCTCCTGAAGACGCAGTCCCCAATCGTCGGCACCGGCATGGAATACAAGGCCGGCGTCGATTCCGGCGTCTGCGTGCTCGCCAAGCACGCCGGCGTGGTCAGCAGCGTGAGCGCCGACGAGGTCAAGATCACAACGGACGAGGGGCAGCAGGACATCTACCATATTATCAAGTTCCTCCGCTCCAACCAGGGCACCTGCTTTAACCAGGTCCCGATCGTTTCCGTGAACGACCGCGTCAACGTCGGCGACGTGATCGCCGACGGGCCGGCGACGAAGGACGGGGAAATCAGCCTCGGCAAGAATGCCCTGATCGGTTTCATGACCTGGGAGGGCTACAACTACGAAGACGCCGTCCTGATCAGCGAAAAAGTCGTGCGCGACGATGTGTTTACGTCCATTCATATCGAGGAATATGAAACGGAGGCCCGCGACACGAAGCTGGGCCCCGAGGAGATCACCCGCGACATCCCGAACGTGAACGAGGACCTGCTGCGCGATCTGGACGACAGCGGCATCATCCGCATCGGCGCCGAGGTTCGCGCCGGCGACATCCTTGTCGGCAAGGTGACGCCGAAGGGCGAAACCGAGCTGACCGCCGAGGAACGCCTCCTGCGCGCGATATTCGGCGAGAAGGCGCGGGAGGTGCGCGACACGTCCCTGCGCGTTCCCCACGGGGAATACGGCATCGTGGTGGACGTCAAGGTCTTTACCCGCGAGAACAGCCACGACGAGCTGAGCCCCGGGGTCAACAAGG
>ENA-UOOK01002569-UOOK01002569.1-fermentation-metagenome-genome-assembly--contig:-NODE-2569-length-21993-cov-5.568101_pt1 | contig 21993 bp, 20 predicted proteins | sample MGYA00245777_ERZ724023 | MGnify/ENA primary metagenome ERZ724023 (study PRJEB28704, sample SAMN03018312) | fermentation metagenome | biome: anthropogenic terrestrial biome; feature: soil; material...
GATCACCGCCTGTTTTGACGGCGACAGGCCTTCCGCCCTTTTCAGCAGCTTTATTACCCGGAGGCTTTTGACACTCGTACCTGCGGGAAGCATACACTTAATCGCCGCGCCGTAGGTGCAGAAATAACGCTGCTTCATCCACAGCGCAAGTTCGAGCAAAGCCGAAGTGAGCAAGGGCTTCTTGTCGATTACCTTCTTAATGCTTTTTAAATCCCCATATTCCGTATTTTCGGCAAAACCCAGTACATAGCCCTGCTTCGAGCTGTTCCCTTTGCCGAAGGGCACAATGACCCTTACGCCGGGCAAAATCCCGCCGGCCAGGCTCTCCGGCACAAGATAGTGGTATTGCCTGTCAAATTCCCGGGTGGCTTTTGCTCGTCGTATTTGTTTGTCAGCCGTTCCATACGCACGGTGTATTTGTCTATATTAGCCGTGTTGCCCCCGACCTTGGAAAGCGCTTCCGACGATACATTCGCGGCCGCGGCAAGCTCGCGCAGCCTTTGCGCCGCGGCGCCCGCTCCCTTGGCGGCGGCGGCGCCCACCTCGCCGGCCTTGTTGACCGTACCTGTCACGGCGGTCATGACCTGGCTCACGTTCTCCGCGGCGGCCCTCACCCGTATGACGAGGCTGCCTACCTCAATATTACCGCCTCCCGCGCCTTCGGCGATTTCCGGCATTGTAATTCCCCCTTAAGGCAATATAAAAGCACCCTCCCGCAGGAGAGCGCTTAACTAAAGTGATTTTGAATTGTCTAAATCCGCTAATTATTGATACCAGCTCCGCCGGCCATCAGGCATAATAATAATAGTAAGTGTCCCCTGTCTGTTTGCTGAGTAACAAATCCCGTTGACAACTATCTCTTCTGATTGCTTTTCGTTAGTTTCATTGATTATTTGGGAAAGCCATCCCCGGATCCTGTATATTTCCTCCTCGCTTATATTTGGATCAACGATCTTAGCTGTTTTAGTCAAGAAAGAGCTCGCGTAAGAATTGCCCCTATACGTTGAAAAGTGAATCATACCGATTTTTTCCGAATCGGAATAATAATATAGATATAGACTCGCGAGGTCTCCCAGACTAAGTATTTGAAAAACTTTGCCGCGATTCAATGTCCCCGAAACTGGCATATCCGCATCGCTCATTTGGGTAGTATATTCATCGTAACTTAAATTAAAAACAATAAGTTTTTCCCTTTCGTATGCGAATAGATGCGGGTGTTTGTTATCTTTCACGCCATTGTAATACATTTTCCCGTCGGAAATCTTTTCTCCGCACCCGGCGGCGGCAAAAAGTGTAAGGACGATAAGGGCGAGCGCGATAAATCTTTTCACGAAAACCACCTCATCCACATAATACCATAATATGCTTCCCATGGCAATCTCTTTTTACCAATTCTCCACGCCCACTTCCGTAATAATTTTATCCTCTTTGTCCAGACTATGCATATCATTGTATTCATCCAAAACCGCGAGAAATTCGTCAAAGTAATATTCCTGTAAGAGGGAGGATTTGGATATGCCTATGCTTTCGGCGACGGCGATCCAGCGCTGGAGCCAATATTCTGTGTGAGCAGCATGGTTTTGGCCAGCCCCCACACGTGACCGAAAAAATCCGACAGCTCGTTCAGCTCCCAAAACGCCAGCGCGATATCCATAAGCTCCTTCGGCGTATACTTGTTTATAGCCTCTTTGCCGTCCATGCCGATAATATCGCACAGCGTTTCTATGACCTGCTCCGGCAATATGAGCATCAGCCGGGAGATAAGCGCCATAACAGTGTCCTTCTCGGCAGACGCGAGAAGCGCCATGACAGACTCAAGGCTCTGTCCGGGAAAGCACTTGCCGGCGATAACCGCCGGCAGTGCCTCCAGCTTTTTAAGAGCCTTAATATATTCGCCTACCGGCACCTTGCGAAGCTTTACGCCGCAAACGGTGCGCTCCTCCGGTAAACTCATTGTTATACTTTTATCCCGTTTAAAAAACATTTAAACTACCTCCTGACAACATTTAAATATGCTTTAGATCATTCGCCGCCTCCGCCTTCAGGAGGGGCCGTGGGCAGGTTCTCGATGATGTCAAGGAGCGCATAGGTATTATCGGTGCTCACACCCACCCACCGGAAAGCACCGTCAGCCTTACGATGAGTGTTGCGGAATGTCAGCTCATAAGACTGTATGTCGCTGCCGTCGGGCTTTGGCTTATGCTCTACCTTTATCTTCATAAGCCGCACCGCATAATGCTGGAACATCCGGTATTGACCGTCGAGCTGCCGGGCGGCATAGCCAAAGGCATATTCCGGAGCGGCATCCGTGTCCTTGGCGACGTAACTTTTTCCGACTTCATCATAGGTAAACCCCTGAATCTCAGCCTCTACCTCCAGCGGCAGCTCGGCTACCTTAAACGTGAGATCCTCATACTGATAATCTTTGCCCATATGGTATATCCCGTCGTCTGCATAGATGGTGTAGCTAAAGCTTTTTGGAACCACCGGCTCAGCCGGTGGTATTCGCTTGCGCCAAAAAAATATGGTGCGGAGGTGGTTCCGCACCATATTTCCGCAGTTCCGCACCTCTCATCTAAGGTTTAAGTCCTGCCGGAGCTAAAATCATTTAGGAAATAAAGTGAAAAAAGCCCTATTTTTGGGGCATTTACACGTTTTTAAAATATTTAAACAATAATTTAAACGCTTTTTAAAAAGTGGTCAAATACAGCAAAAAAGAGGGTTTTACCCTCTAAAATCATATTTTTGTTTTGACAAGGCCGGTTTTAATTCTGGTCCGTTTTTTTGCGGTTGAGTTTCAAAAATTCCCGATGAAATCAAGGTTTTTCGTTCTTTTTTTCTTTTTTTCCCGCCTTTTTTCTGTATCAACTTTTTTCTTATTTTGCATGTCAAATAACATTAGTATAAGAGCCCCTACCCGTCAACGCAATCAAGGATTGCTGACGGATCCCGGGGACCTTGTTTTATCCATAATAAAAAAGCCGAGCTTTCGTACACACAAAAGCCCGGCTTTCTCTTATTACTTTTTATGGCAATTTTTTATTCTGACTTTTTCCGGTAAGCAGAAGGGGAAAGTCCGGTTTTATTTTTAAATACTCGGGCGGAATGGCCGTTATAGTCCATGTTGCAGGCGGCAAAGGCTTGGGCGATGGAAAGGTTGGTATCCAGCAGCTTCTCCTTCAATTTACTGATTTTACAATTAGTATAATACTCATGAGGCGTTACACCGGTATGCTTCTTGAACAGCTTTGTGAAATGGGCTTTGCTGAGGCAGGCCGCCCTTGCCGTTTCGTTCAAGTCAAACCTTTCCAGCCAGTGGATTTCTATGTATTCTTTTGCCTTTTCAATTTCATCCTTGCCGCGATAAACCCTCCTGTTGATTAAAAATGCCGCGACATAGATCACCCGTTTTTCGCCGTCCAGAATAGGGAAAACCGTAATATCCTGGTATACGGCCTCTATATCGAAGTCCTCTACTCCGTATCGCTCCGCAATATCTTCCAAAGGCACTTTGATATCCGGGAAAAAGACCGTTTCTCCCTGAAAAGCTCGCTTTAACACGGGGAGCTGGCCCGAGGCGACAATATAAGGATCTTTGAATATATTGTATTTCCCGACAACCATGTCCGGGCTAATCGTATGATATTCAGCCAGCATAGCCTTATTCACCAGCACCGAGGTTCCGTCCGGATCGTAAACCTGAATCGGATAGGGGAAGCACTCGATTACTTTCGCAAGCAGTTCTTCCTTTCCAAAGAGCGATTGGAAGGACCCTATAATGTTATTTTGCATTTCTTTCATACTACTTCCCATTTTTTAGCCCCCTTTTATACCTGCCATCTTTAGGCTTTTCTGCATCCTTAGGGAGCAGCCACATATTGCCGATTTTCTCCGCCCCTTTAATCCGTCCGGCTACACAATACAACGTTACCATCCGGCTGCCGATGTCCGGAACTATCGAGAAAGATAATGATCCACGAAGGAATTGCACAGATCAAATTATCAACAATACTGGCTGCCGCTCGGGGCCAGAATCCTGCATAATTCGTATCCATAATATCTCCTTATTACTTGCTCCATTGACTTTCTTACTTTTTCTATATTCATTTACATTACCCTCTTTGTTTATCAAATTATTGCATTAATCGGGTAGGAGGCTACCCATTACTTGAGTAGCCAACCTCCCTCACCACCGTACGTACCGTTCGGTATACGGCGGTTCCAAAGTTTACACTTATTTAGCAGAGTGGTAGGGTAGAAGTTCATCTACCTGCATTCCGTCGATTCCATTTGTTTCTCTTGACTTGTTTGTGGGCGCGGTGCCCATGCCGGGCGCACACAAAAAAACCGCGCCATTGTGCGCGGTTACTTGTTTTCTTAATGGTCGGGGCGACAGGATTTGAACCTGCGGCCTTCTGATCCCAAATCAGACGCGCTACCAAGCTGCGCCACGCCCCGAACTTCTTCATGATATCATCTATGAGGGATAGCTGTCAATTGGGGTTGAAGGCTCTGAAGACTCTAGGGCTCGACATCATTGATAGCCAGATCATAAGCCTTCTGCAGGGCATGATGGGTATATGGTCCTACAATACCATCAGCTATAAGTTGATTATCCCTTTGGAATGCAGTTACCGCGGCTTCGGTTTTAGGGCCGAATTTGCCATCGGGTTTGGCCCGGTAGTATCCCAGTGTTCTCAGTATCCTCTGCACCTCTTTCACATCACTGCCTTCATCACCCCTCGAAAGAACCCGTCCCGTATTGGCTTTCCCGAATATATTAACCGGTGTACCCAGGGGAGTCCGGTCATAAAGCTCAATTACATCAGCATTATACATGCGCACACAGCCGTGGCTGGCAGCTTTGCCAATAGAACTGGGGCGGTTGGTTCCATGGATGCCATATCCTCCCCAGGGAACACTGAGTCTCATCCAGCGAGCACCAAAAGCTCCTCCGGGATTGACAGTTTTTTGGACTATGGTCCAATTTCCCAGTGGGGTAGGAGTTTGCGGCTTACCCACCGCTACCGGATAGGTTTTCTTGAAGCTGCCAGAGGTGTAGGTAAGCTTTCTTTTTACCACATCTATACTGATGCGGGGTTGCTCCCAGGTCTGGCCCTCTCGCTTGCTTTGCAGCCGGATTGAGGAACCGGCTTCCAGCTGAAGCCAGGTATTGGGATCAACAATGCCATCAACTACGAGACCCCGGCTGGCTTGAAAGGCTTTTAGCGCGGCTTCGCTTTGCTCTCCGAATATCCCATCTTCCGCTCCGGGATTATATCCTAACTCCTTTAGTCTCTTCTGCATTAAATGAATGTCAGGTCCGGACATCCGTATTTTTTCTAACCGTAAAAATCTGCTGGCATATACCATATTCCTCATGCTCCTTATATGCTTGCTTAATATCATAATATTTATCTTTTTGGGATATGTTCCGGATAGCTTAAAACGAGCCAGGCATAAATTGGGATTTTAGCAATTTAAATTATTGCTCAAAAAAAGCAGATAAAAATTTACAGAAGCTGGAAGGAATTCTAAAACAAATGTGGAATAAGTTGGAAAGAAGATATGAAAGCTAATGAATATGAAGGGAATTTCTTTCATGATGTTTTGTACCTTAAGAAAGGAATGGTAAATATGAAGGAAAGTATGGAAACAAATATTAACGAAAATACTGATTCATCAATTACTTCATTATCCGAGCAGGCGGCGGAAAAAATCTTGAAACATGATATTACCGGGGCTTATGAAATCCTGGTAGAGGCGATAAAAGCAGATGTCGAAAACATTGAGATATTGAATCTTGTAGCCCGCTGTTATTTCCTCTGGGGTGATTTTGAAAGAGCGGAGCTTTGTTGGAAAAAAGTTTTAGAGTTGGATACGGCCAATCCGGAAGCTTCTTTGTCCCTGGAGGATTTGCAAGACCCACCCTTTCAATTCTGGTTAAAGCGCTATTATGAAGCCTTGAATCAGGTGGAAAACCGGAATTATGAGGCGGCTAGAAATTCTCTGTGGGAACTGTTACAGGAAAAAGACTGTTTTGTGGGGATTTACCAACTTTTGGGTTTGTGTTACCTGGCGGAAGCAGATCGCTATTCGGCGCGGAGAGTATGGAGCAAAGGATTGGGCTGGGATTCATCCAATCAACCTTTGTTAAATTACTTGAATATTTATGAAGAAGAGTCTTCACAGATAGTAGAATTGGAAGAAGCGAGTGAAAAATGGATTCACTGGCCGGCTTTACCCCGAATAAGACTGGCCTGGTTGCTTTCCGGGGTGTTGTGTACGGTCTTGCTGGTACAGGGAGTTAGTTATTTAGTCGGTCAGCGAGATAATGATGAAAAGCAATCCAGTAAGAATAAACAAGAAGTGGAGTATTTCCAGCAAAAAATTGAGAAGGGGAACAAGGCTCAGATGGTTTTATCAGAAAAGCCGGCGGTTCGCTTTTTACCGGAAGAGATTAATAGCAGAGGTGAGGAAAACAGCATGGCGGGGGCTGATTACGATCTGGAACAGGAAAAATGGTATTACTCCGAGGGTTATCAGGCATATTTAGCCGGTGATTTTAAGAAATCTGCCAGCAACCTGGGTATGGTGGTTTCTATGCAATCGAAGACTTATCTCCATCGTGAAGCCTTGTATTATCTGGCCCGGGTTTATTATATCAATTCCGACTTTAAAAATGCGGAAAAATACTTCCTGGATTATACCAGGGATTTTCCTTCCACCAATTATTATGATGAAAGCCTCTTTTATCTGGCTTGCATCTATTACTTTGACCAGCAAGAAGATAAAGCCCGGGAGAAATTGGAGAAACTGTGCGAAGCAGTCCCGGATAGCGGATATCTAACCAGCAAAATGGCGCTTACTTTGTTGGGAGCTCAATAAATGCAAGGTGTAAGGGGCTAGCGGGAGAAGATAAAACGGGGGGTGATGTTCCAGGGTAGAGGACATCCCCCTCATTTTTTCGTATAATTTACATAACATTACTTAGTCTAAAAGAATTATTTTTGATATCATAGTAAATAATAACACTTGACTCTGCTTAGAATACCTGATGCTTGATAACTTTAAGGATTAACCCCGGTGCTTTTGGTTTACGAGGGCTTTAGAAAGGGGAAATGAAAGATGGCTAATAATGGAGATTATCGGGAGCCCGATTGGACAAAGAATCGCGGAGACAGGCTTAATGCGCCGGCAATTTTACTTTTTATTATAATTGGAGCTTTTTCAATCTACGCCTATATTATTATGCAGCAAATCTGGCTTACGGTAATTTTGGGCATAGCGGCCATACTTGCAGCCTGGTCGCTCAAGGTAGCCCGGGAGTGGGATCGGGTGGTTGTCTTAAGGCTGGGTAAATTTCGTAGAATGGCCGGACCGGGTCTTTTTTTCATAATTCCTATCATTGATGAAGCTCCCATCTGGATTGATATGCGGATTAGAACCACCTTTTTTGCAGCGGAGAAAACTTTGACCAAGGACAATGTTCCGGTAAATGTGGATGCGGTAATGTTCTGGGTGGTGGATGACCCTATGAAGGCGGCCCTGGAGGTGGAGGAGTACCAGAAAGCGGTTTTTTGGGCGGCTCAGACCACCCTGCGGGATATGATTGGAAAAACTGAGCTATATGCTATGCTGGCCGGAAGAGAACATATAGATGAAGAGTTAAAAGTTATGATCGATGCTCGTACCCATTCCTGGGGAGTCTCCGTTCGTTCGGTGGAAATTAGGGATGTCATGATACCGGATGAACTGCAGGATGCCATGTCACGAGAAGCCCAGGCAGAGAGAGAACGCCGGGCTCGGGTTATATTGGGAACTGCAGAATTGGAAATAGCCGACAAGTTTGCCCAGGCCGCCACCAGATATCATAACAATCCGGAAGCGTTCAGTTTAAGAGCGATGAATATCCTTTATGAAGGAATAAAGGAAAAGGCTTCTCTGGTTATTGTTCCCAGCAATATGGTGCATTCCTTGAATCCTGGTTCTATTCTGGGTTATGTAAGTAAAATGGAGGATAAGGAAAATGGCGATTAAAAGAAATTTGATATTATTAATTACATCAGCTCTTTTACTTGGCGTACTTGGTGGCTGCGGTGGGCAAGTAGCTCAATACCCGCAGAGGAGTCCCGACTTGCCGCCTCCTGCTGATAAACAGATGTCAGCTTTAGATGAAGTTATTACCGACCCCAATATAAAAAAAGATACAAACCTGGCGCATGATGAGAATATCCAGGAATTGAAGCACCTGAAATATGGGGTTAGGCCGGGGGAGGGTAGTGAGCTTTCCTCCCCGGATTCCAAAGATTCTTCAGAGCCGGGGGCAGCTCCGCTGCGGAAACCTCGCGCTAGCTACAGAGAGGAACCATATACCCGGGTTAATATTCAATTGCTTACGGTGGAGGAATTGGATGCTGTAGTAGAGGAATTGATAAAGCAGGATTATCTACAACAGAAGCCGGCTACTGAAGAAGAGCTTGGTAATGCCTTGAGCCGGTTTCAGAGCGATCACAATCTGACTCCGACAGGCCAGGTAGATGCTGCAACCCTGGAATTAATAAAGGGTAAATAGACAAACTTGACTTATGCTTGTGGAATTAATTATTTTTTAGGTATAAAAAAAGTCTTGGAAGTTACTAAAGCGGTAGAATATCACCTGTCTCAGGCGAGGAATGCGGGTTTTAATCTCATCTTTCGCTTCATTATTATACCTCGGCAACAGCCGGGGTCTTGTGTTTTAAGTTAAATTAGGGTAAATTCTTAAGAGGATTATTCAGGAAACAAAAAACACCAATAATATAGGTCAGGTGCAGTATTCGTAAAATACAGCAACAAGCCAGGCTAAATTAATGAAAGGGTTAGGAGGAGCATAAATGACCGCAAAATTAGAGAAGATAGAAAACAGCGAGGCCTACATTGAAATAGAGGTTAGTGCCGAGCAGGTTGAGGAAGGGCTACAGTACGCTTATCGCAAAGTAGTCAAACAGGTTGCTATTCCTGGTTTTCGTAAAGGAAAAGCACCCAGAGAGCTCTTGGAACTCCAATTTGGCAAGGAAGTGCTTTTCCAGGACGCTCTGGAATATATTGTTCCAGAAGCCTATGAAAAGGCCCTGGAGGAATTAAACATCAAGCCTATAGCCCAGCCGGAATTTGACATCAATGACCCGGAATCAGGCCAACCCTTTAAGTTCAATGCTCGTGTACCGGTCAAGCCGGAAGTCAAGTTAGGGGAAATAGAGGGCATAGAGGTTGAAATACCTGATTTTCAGGTAAAAGAAGAGGATGTTATTCAGAGACTTGAAGATATGCGTCGGCATTATGCTCAAGTAGCAGAAAAAATAGAAGAACCGGCTGCTATGGGAGATAAGTTGAACATTGATTTTGAAGGTTTTATTGATGGTGAAGCATTTGCCGGGGGCAGGGGAGAAGACTATTCTCTGGAGTTGGGTTCCAATACTTTTATTCCTGGTTTTGAAGAACAATTAGTAGGGTTGAAGGCCGGGGAAAGCAAGGATGTGCTGGTTACTTTCCCGGAATCGTATCATGCCGAGGATCTAGCGGGCAAAGAGGCTGTTTTCCAGGTTAGCGTTAAAAGAATTGAAACGACTGAAGCCAGGGAACTTAATGATGAGTTTGCCCAAGAAGTTAGCCAGTTTAATACTATTGATGAGTTGCGCCAGGATATTAGGAAAAACCTGGAGGAGATGGCGGAAAGCCGCCGTAAAGAGAGTATTAAAACCGAGCTAATGGAAAAGGCCCTGGAAAACTGTGATATTCCTGTCCCCGATGCGGTTATTAATATGCAGGTGGAACGGATGTTGCAAGATTTTGAGCAAAGAATGGCTTATCAGGGCTTGACTCTGGAGCAGTATTTCCAGTTTACCAACAGCAATCGGGAGGACTTCAGCCAGAAAATATGGCCGGAAGCTGAGAAATCAGTGAAAGGTGATTTTATGCTGGAAAAACTGGCTGAGGAAAAGGGGATGGAGGTCAGTGAAGAAGAACTGAATGAACACATTATGAAACTGGCCGATAGCTTTGGAATGGAAGTAGACAAGATAAAGGAAGAACTGGGCGATGCCATCGAGAACATCAGGACCGGGTTAAAAATAGATAAAGCGATTGACTTCCTTATCGACAAGGCTGTAATTAAGGAAGCAGCAGAAATAGCCACAGCGGCAGCTGAATAACTCGCAAAGTGACAAGTTTAATTAAGAATTAAAATTCAAGGGGTGATTATTTATGTCATATCTGGTACCTATGGTAGTGGAACAAACTAATCGAGGGGAAAGGTCTTACGATATTTATTCGCGTCTGCTTAAAGACCGGATAATATTCTTGGGTAGTGGTATTGACGATACTGTAGCCAATCTGGTAATTGCCCAACTTCTATTCCTGGAAGCGGAAGACCCGGACAAGGATATTTCGTTGTATATCAACAGCCCGGGCGGTTCGATAACGGCAGGGATGGCCATATATGACACTCTGCAATATATCCGCCCTGATGTCTCCACCATTTGTGTAGGTTTGGCTGCCAGTATGGGAGCATTCCTCCTGGCGGCAGGAAAAAAAGGCAAGAGATATGCCCTCCCCAATGCGGAAATCATGATTCACCAACCGGCAGGGGGAACCCAGGGACAAGCCACTGATATCGAAATCCATGCCCGGCGTATAATGAATATGAAAGAATCTTTAAATAAAATATTGGCTGAAAGAACCGGCCAGCCCCTGGAGCGAATCCAAAAGGATACCGATCGCGATTATTTTATGACTGCCCAGGAGGCCAAAGAATATGGTATTATAGATGAAGTAATAAGCCATCCGAAGAAGACCAGCAAGAAATAACTTTTGGCCAAAGAGAGGTGGATTTATGCACAGATACGGGGATGAAAAAGGGCAATTGAAGTGTTCATTCTGTGGCAAGACTCAGGACCAGGTTAAGAAACTTGTTGCTGGACCGGGTGTGTATATTTGTGACGAGTGCATAGAGTTGTGTAATGAGATAATTGAAGAAGAGTTGGCAGATGACCTGGGTTTTGAACTCGGGGATATTCCCAAACCACAAGATATTCGCGAGATTCTCGATGATTATGTTATCGGTCAGGATCGGGCCAAAAAGTCTCTGGCTGTCGCTGTTTATAATCATTATAAAAGAATAAACTTGGGGATGAAACTGGATGATGTGGAACTTCAGAAGAGCAATATAATGATGCTGGGGCCGACCGGTAGTGGCAAGACCTTGCTGGCCCAGACTTTGGCCCGGATATTGAATGTTCCCTTTGCCATTGCTGATGCCACCTCCCTAACCGAAGCCGGTTATGTGGGCGAAGATGTAGAAAACATCCTCTTAAAGCTTATTCAATCCGCTGATTACGATATTGAAAAAGCAGAAAAGGGAATAATCTACATTGATGAAATCGATAAAATCGCGCGTAAGACAGATAATCCCAGTATTACCCGGGATGTATCGGGCGAAGGGGTGCAGCAGGCCCTTTTAAAGATTCTGGAAGGAACTGTAGCCAGTGTCCCTCCGCAGGGAGGGCGAAAACACCCCCATCAGGAGTTTATTCAGATAGACACCAGTAATATTCTCTTTATTTGTGGGGGAGCTTTCGAAGGTATAGACAAGATAATTGAGAACCGGATAGGACAAAAGGTCATGGGTTTTGGTGCTGACATCAAGAGCCGGGAAGAGAAAAAAATCGGGGAAATCCTGAATATGATTCTTCCCCAGGATTTATTGAAATACGGCCTTATTCCTGAATTCGTAGGAAGAGTGCCCATTATTGTCACCCTGGAGGCATTGGATATTGATGCCTTGATAAGCATTCTCACCGAGCCCAAGAATGCCCTGGTCAAACAGTATAAAAAATTGTTTGAACTGGATGGGGTGGATCTCGAATTTAAGGAAGATGCCCTGCAGGCTATTGCTGATGAAGCCCTGCGCCGGAATACCGGGGCCCGAGGTTTAAGGGCAATAATTGAAGATATTATGCTGGAAGTAATGTATGAGATTCCTTCTCGCCTGGATGTTACTAAAGTGGCCATTACCCGGGATGTAATTGAAAAGAAGGAGCAACCTCTGCTGGTTACTATGGAAGCGCGGCGAAAAGTTAACTAGTCTGTGGTAGGTTCTATAATAAAGGTTTTGCAGTAAAAGCAATATTATCTTGTGGAAAAGGTAGCGAAAGCTACCTTTTTTTACTGAGTTTTTTTCTAATCCCAAACTGGAGCTCAGGGAATAATACAAAAAGCAGAAAGGAAAGGAAAAAACTCATGAATGAATTTTTTGCCCAATATAGCGGTATCCTCTATTTGATACAGTTGTTCTTTGCGATAGTTATTGGCTTATATTTTTGGAATCTCTTGAAGAACCAACAGAGCCATAAAACAGTAATGGTAAAGGAATCGGAAAAAGAGAGTTCCAGGTTAAGACAGATGCGTAACATAAAACTTAGCGAGCCTTTGTCCAGTTTGACCCGTCCTGCTCAGATGGATGATATTATCGGACAAAAGGAAGCAGTCTCCATTCTTCGTTCCGCTCTTTGCGGGCCGAATCCGCAGCATGTTATAATATTTGGGCCTCCTGGGGTAGGTAAAACTGCGGCTGCACGGCTGGTATTGGAAGAGGCTAAAAAAAACCCCCTGTCTCCATTTGGAAAAGATGCCAACTTTGTAGAAGTTGATGCCACTATAAGCCGTTTTGATGAAAGAAACATAGCTGATCCATTGATTGGTTCAGTGCACGATCCCATATATCAGGGGGCTGGAGCTCTGGGTTCAGCCGGCATTCCCCAACCCAAGCCGGGAGCCTGTACCCGAGCCCATGGGGGCATTCTTTTTATAGATGAAATAGGCGAATTACATCCCTTACAGATGAATAAATTGCTAAAAGTTTTAGAAGATAGAAAAGTTATGTTGGAGAGTGCTTATTATACAGAATGCAACCGGACTATCCCGGTATATATTCATGAAATATTTAACCATGGGCTGCCCGCTGATTTTCGCCTGGTGGGTGCTACCACACGCTCACCGGATGAATTATCGCCTGCTTTGCGTTCACGCTGTCTGGAAATCTTTTTTAATCCCCTTGCCAAAGAAGATATAGAACGGATAACCCTTAATGCCGCACAAAAAATCAATTTTCCCCTGGAGACTGCAGCTTTGGAGGAAATAAGCCGCTATGCCGGTAATGGAAGGGAAGCGGTTAATATGGTTCAACTCTCGGCGGGAATAGCCCAGGTGGAAAAAGAAAGCAAAATAAGCCTCTCTATCGTGGAAAAAGTTTTAAACAATGGCCGATTTTCACCGCGCCGGGAAATCAAGATAAAGGAAGAAGCAATGGTAGGGGTAGTTAATGGACTGGCCGTGTTTGGCGCCAATATGGGCACTTTACTGGAGATAGAGGCGGCTGCTTTACCTGTGGCCAAAGGCCAGGGAAACTGGACGGTTACCGGGGTGGTAGATGAAGAACAAGTTGGAGGACAGGAAAGACAATTCCGGCGTAAGAGCATGGCCCGAGGAGCGGTTGAAAATGTCCTTACTGTTTTGAGGTCTATTTATGATTTGGAAATTGGAGATTACAATATCCATCTCAATTTCCCCGGGGGTATTCCCGTAGATGGACCTTCGGCGGGTATAAGTATGGCCACTGCCATCTATTCGAGTATCACCGGTAAAGTAGTAGACAATCTTTTAGCTATGACCGGGGAAATTTCTGTCTATGGCAAAGTTAAGCCGGTGGGAGGAGTTATAGCTAAAATTGAGGCTGCCCGCAGGGCTGGTGTGCAAAAGGTTATTATTCCGGCAGAAAACTGGCTTAATATTTTTGATGATTTTCCCGATTTAAAAGTAATTCCGGTTCGAGATTTGGATGAGGTCTTTACCTGGGCATTTCTTGAGCAGGAAGTATTTCCCGCTACTACAGATAAACCGTTGCCAACGATTAATGAGCCCGGTCTTGGCGTTTCAACTTGATGATTGCTAGTAAAGCGGCAACTGCCTGGAAATCGATTACAGGCGTTATTGCACTGAATTAACACATATAGTAGAATAGATGTGCCTGGGAGGTGTTTATTTATGCCAACAGAAGAACATCAAACATATAGAGAACTACCTATGCTGCCTCTCCGCGGGGTATTGGTTTTCCCCTATACCGTCATTCATTTGGATGTAGGGCGAAAGAAGTCCATAAATGCCATAGAAGACGCTATGCTGGGTTCCAAGGAGATATTTTTAGCAACACAGAAGGAAGCTCAAACCGATGAGCCGGACGAAGAAGACATTTATGAAGTAGGTACGGTTGCTGAAATAAGACAAATATTAAAAATGCCGGGTGGAACCATGCGGGTTCTGGTTGAAGGCTTATTCCGAGCGGAAATTAATGCATATCTCACTAATGAGCCTTATATGAAAGTGCGGGTAGAAGAATTAAAGGATAAAAAGCTTAAAAGCCCTGAGTTGGAAGCTCTCATGAGAAACCTGGTGGGTCAATTTGAACAATATGTTAGGATGAGCAAAAAGATTCCTCCAGAAACCGTGGTTTCAGTAGTAGCTATTGAAGAAGGGGGAAGACTGGCTGATGTAATTGCATCCCATCTTAATCTGAGAATAAACGAAAAACAGCGTATACTGGAATTGAGCGATGTTAATAAGCGATTGAATTATCTTTGCGAACTGCTGGCCAAGGAAATGGAAGTTTTGGAATTGGAAAGGAAAATCAATATCCGGGTTCGCAAGCAGATGGAAAAGACGCAAAAAGAATATTATTTGCGGGAACAGATTAAGGCTATCCAAAAGGAATTAGGGGAAAAAGACGAGCGCAGCAGTGAAGTTGAAGAATTCAGAGAACGGATCAAGAAAGCCAATATGCCCAAAGATGCTGAGGAAAAGGCCTTTAAGGAGTTGGAAAGGCTGGAAAAAATGCCGCCGATGGTGGCCGAAGCCGTGGTGGTGCGCAACTACCTGGATTGGATTTTGTCTTTACCCTGGTCCTTCGAAACCCGTGATCGTTTGGATTTAAAAGCAGCTGAAGCTATACTGGATGAAGACCATTACGGTTTGGAAAAACCGAAAGAAAGGATTCTGGAGTATTTGGCTATTCGTAAACTGGCCAAAAAAATGAAAGGCCCTATTCTATGTCTGGTTGGTCCTCCTGGCGTAGGAAAGACCTCTCTGGGCAAGTCGGTAGCCCGCTCACTGGGGCGAAAATTTATCCGTATGTCCCTGGGAGGCATCCGGGATGAGGCCGAAATAAGAGGACATCGCCGGACCTATGTGGGCTCTATGCCAGGCCGCATATTGCAGGGTATGAAAACAGCGGGTTCCAAAAATCCCGTCTTTCTCCTGGATGAAATCGATAAGATGACTATGGACTTTCGTGGAGATCCGGCTTCGGCTCTTCTAGAAGTTTTAGACCCCGAACAGAACTATATTTTTAGTGATCATTATCTGGAAATCCCTTTTGATTTGTCCAAGGTAATGTTCATTACTACGGCCAATTCAGTTTTCAATATCCCTCGTCCTTTACTGGACCGGATGGAAATAATAGAAATAACAGGTTACACCGAGGAAGACAAAGTACACATCGCCACTGATTATTTGGTGCCAAAACAAATAAAAGAGCACGGTCTAAAGGAAAGTAATATATCATTTTCCGAAGGAACCCTGCGCAGGATTATTCGCGAATATACCCGGGAGGCCGGAGTCAGAAGCCTGGAAAGACAAATTGCATCTATATGCCGTAAGGTCGCTCGCCAGGTGGTGGAAGATAAAGATACCTTTGTTCATGTTGCCTCTAACAGTTTAAATCGCTTTTTAGGAGCAGGCAGATACCGTTACGGATTAGCGGAAAGTGAAAACCAGGTAGGGGTAGCAACTGGTTTGGCCTGGACGGAGAGTGGGGGCGACATATTATCTATTGAAGTTGCTCTGCTGAAGGGCAAGGGAAACTTGACCCTGACCGGCAAGCTGGGTGAAGTAATGAAGGAATCAGCTCAGGCAGCTTTAACCTATGTTCGTTCTAAAGCAGATGAGCTGGGAATAAGTGATGAAGTTCGCGATAAATATGATGTACACATCCATATTCCCGAAGGGGCCATCCCCAAGGATGGGCCATCCGCCGGAATAACCCTGGCTACGGCTCTGGCTTCAGCTATGTCTGGCCTACCGGTCAGAAGTGATGTGGCTATGACCGGTGAAATAACCCTGCGGGGCAGAATCCTGCCTATTGGCGGATTAAAAGAAAAAATCCTGGCGGCTCATAGAGCGGGAATTGCCAAGGTGCTTTTGCCGGTGGAAAATAAAAAAGATCTGGCTGAGATACCGGCTCCGGTTAAGAGAAAAATTAAGCTGGTTCTGGTCAGTCATATGGATGAAGTATTGGAGGAAACCCTGCTCAGGTTGGAGCCTATTCAGCCAGGTGAAGACTTTCCCGGCGTATTGCTAAATCCTGAACTGGTAGGGGAGAACCTGAACCAGGACAGGGTAGAGCCCGAAGCCAATAAAGATCTATGTTAAACGGAGGACGGAAGGCGGAAGGCGGAGGACGGAAACCGCAGAACGAAGCAACACATGGGGACAACACAAAAGGGTGGCAAAAGGATTGTCCCCTTGCCCCCCTGGCGGGTTATAAAATAAAAAAGGCGGAATTAGAGGGAATTTATGTAGATATTAATCAATTGCCGGCGGGCAATATCCCGGAAATTGCCCTGGCCGGCCGTTCTAATGTCGGTAAATCTTCATTGATCAATAAAATCTGCAACCGTAAAAACCTGGCCAAGTCCAGTTCAACTCCCGGCAAAACCCGCACGATTAATTATTATTTAATTAACGATCAGTGGTTTATGGTGGATTTACCGGGATATGGTTATGCCCGGGTTTCCCAGAAAGAAAAAGCCCGCTGGAAGAAAATGGTTGAGGCTTATATTAGTAAACGGGAACAGCTTCGGGGTGTGATTCAATTACTGGATATTCGGCATGAACCCGGAGAAAATGATATTTTAATGAAGGACTGGCTGTTACATTTGCAGATACCGCTACTGATAGTGGCGACCAAAGCCGACAAGCTTTCCCGAGGGGCCAGAATGAAACAGATAGCGATAATCCGTAAAACCCTGGATTTACCCGAAATGCCTTTGGTATTTTCCGCCCAGAGCGGAGATGGGGTAGAGGAATTAACAGCCGCTCTGGCTGAGCTTCTATAGTGACCTCAAAATAAAAGAACCTCCCTTTAGAGGGAGGTTCTTTGACTTATTCTTTCTCTCATATATTGAATTAATTCTTGCTCGCTTTTACCGGGCAGAGATTTAGAAAAATCATCCAACAGTTTATACAGGCGTTCGCGGCCATTCTCTTCTGCCAGCAACTCCTGAGGGGTTTTTTTATCCAGTTCTCCATGAGGAGTAGACAACCAGCGCTCAGTTTCCCTATCTTTGATTACCGTAAACCACAAACTCATTAATTCCGCCGCCGGGGGCTGCTTGCGGAAACGGTTATTAACCACAGCCCATTCTTTCTCGGGTAAAATATCCACCAGCACTTGCTTAAGCTTATGAATATCCTCCAGTAAATCGGCAGCAAAAAGTACCTTATCCATGCCGACTCCTATTCTGGCATAAGCTCGATTTTCTCCGGAAAGGTGGAACCAGCTATATCCTCCGGTTTGGTGAAGCAAGGTATAGTCTTTATTGTTTGCCAGCTGCTCCAGGAGCAGGGCTCTTTCTTCATCGTTAATACTGCTGCTTTCTATATGATTGAAGCTTAGCAGCACTTTTTTATAAGCGTGGTCGAAAAGCCCATAGAGCATTTCCGCATTAAATTTTAAGAGGCTGGTAAATTTTTCTTCCAATAAACTGCTCAGGTATTCCATATGTTGCTTGAGAAAATCCTTTTCTGCAGATTTGTTTTCCATAACCAGAACCATGCCGGAAAAAACATTTTCTCCCGGGAAATTGACTAATCTCCCCAGGAGTAAAATGGGATTTTCAATATCTGTGTCCCAGGGTTCCTTTAAAAGAACTTTTTGTACTTTATTAAGGAAAATATCTTCAACCTCCAGGTGCATATCCTGGTATCCTTTAACTTCATATACCGATAGATTAGAAAAAGCCAGAGCGGTTAAACAGTCCCGCAAGGGATTTTCCATAAAGCTGCCATGTTCCTTTAAATATTGAAAAGCAAAGGTATCATCGTCATGGGAAGTCAGATCAAACCATAAGCAGTCAGACATAAGGCTTTCATGTTCCGGGGGCAGAATTTTATCTACCGTAAAAGCCAGAAAGTGTTCTTTAATTTCCTTATTGACCTTTTTAATCTGCTGGCCATAAAATTGATCCAGTTTTATTTTTGCCGCCATTATCAATTGGCTATAGCGAGTAAAAGGATCCCCATCAAAATCCAGCAGCTCACTTAAGGCACCGCAGCACTTTTTGTATTTCTTCCCACTACCGCAAAGACAGGGGTCATTTCTACCTGGTTTTGCAACCTTCATCCCTCAAGCCTCCTATTTATTTTTCCTGTTCAGATATTATCGGGTTAAAACGGGCAATAATAGTTTCTCCGCCTTTAACCTTCTGACCCGGAACCACCAGAACTTCGGCTTCCAGGGGTAAGTAAAGCTCGGTACAGGAACCAAAGCGGATAAGGCCGATCCTTTCCCCGGCATTCAAGGTATCGCCTGGATTCACCCAGCAAACAATGCGCCGGGCTATCAATCCGGTTATCTGTACTACCAATATTCTCCCGTATTCGGAAAGCAAACCTACATAGTTTCGGGCATTTTTTTCACCCGCCTCCTTTTTGAAGGCAGGTAAACAAATTCCGCCTTTTCGATTTACCCATTCGATGGTACCAGCTATGGGACAACGATTAACATGGACATTAAATAGATTTAAAAAAATCCTCAGTTGTATGGTTTTAGCCTGTAAATACTGGTCCTCCCAGACGGTATTGATTTCCATAATCCTACCATCAGCCGGGGCTAAAACCAGCTCTTTGTCCTCGTTGATTTTGCGTTCCGGATTGCGGAAAAAATAAAGACAAAAAACAGTGAGGATGCCAGCGGCAATGGCGAACTTATACCAGGAGATCCATAGAAGCAAAAACGTTATAACGGCAAAAAAAATAATAAAAGGCCATCCTTCCCGGGCAATTATATTATTGTGCATTCTTCTCCCTCAATTCTAATGCCATAATCTAGAGACAATTGTAACTCATAAAGGCCATAAATGTTAAGTGAAATTTGCTCTTAAACTTGCACTGGGATACCTGCTTTAAGTAGAATTGAGAAAGAAGTTTAGAGTGATACCACTGCAATGACCCTTTTCCATGCATAAGGGTTGGCATAAATATACAAAGCGAGCGTTGGCGAAGCATGGATGCAGCACCCTTCGGGTACTCCTGATGTTCCATCCTGCGGGTGTCACTATTAAGGTTGCTGAGCGGTATATTTATACAAACCAATAAACATTAATAACTTTTTGCAGTAAAATCAATATCTTAATTCCTGAATCTAAAGGTCTTGTCATCGATAAAGAAGCTGATTATAAAACTGATGATACTGATAAGCAAAGCACTGACAATAGCCCAGCCGAAGCCATGAATATCAAAACCCTTGACGGTTGCCGAGGTTATCCACAGCATTACACCGTTAATAACAAAGGTGAAAAGCCCTAGCGTAACAATATTCAGAGGTAAGGTCAAGATAATCAACAACGGCCGGATTACCGCATTTACTATTCCCAGAAATATGGACCCGACAATAGCCCCCCAGAGCGTAAGTTCGAAATTCTCTAACAAAGCAGCAGTAATAACAATAGCCAGGATATTTAAAAACCACCTGAGCACCCAACCCTGCAAACAAGCCCCCTCCTTTCTCGCTTTAAGTATCGGAAGAAACTGCGGAGCAGTTTCAACACATAATAATCTCTTTCTTAAATCATACGGAATTTTCTTGCTTATTCCAACAGCTTTTTTCTCCACTTCGACTTATTTCCCGGGAAATATTCCGATAAGTGGAGTTTTCAACAAGCAGACTGGCGAAAGGAGGCGAATTGGGCGGAGCAGTGAGCAACAAAACCAGGTTTTAAATTTTTATTAGACTTATAGGTTCTGATTTTGGAAGAACTCTACTACCGCCAGCGCCGCTTTCCGGTTCATTCCCGGAACGGTTGCTATTTCATCCAGTGAAGCTTCCTTAATTTTGGCCACCGAAGTGAAATGAGCCAGCAGATTCTTCTTTCTCTGCTTCCCTATTCCCGGTATTTGGTCCAGGGCGGAAGACCTGATTTTTTTTGCCCTTCTTTTCCGGTTATATTCAATAGCAAAACGATGAGCTTCATCTCGAAGCCTTTGCAGTAATTGCAGTCCATTATCCCGGGCCGCCAATACCAGCGGCTGGCTTTTACCTGGCCGGTATATCTCCTCATTCTTTTCAGCCAAACCAAACATCGGGATATCCAGATTCATTTCCTGCAAAACTGCTGCCACAGCATTAACTTGCCCTAATCCACCATCGACCAGTATTAAATCCGGCTCAGGCAAAAAAGCCGGATTAGCCTGGCGGGCATTCTCCAAACGCCTTCTTACGGTTTCAGCCAGTGAGGCGGTATCATTATTCTGTTGAGTTCTGATTTTAAAATGGCGATAAGCCTTTTTTTCCGGCTGGCCTCCGACAAAAACCACCATAGAGGCCACTGTTTCCTCCCCGGCCAGATGAGATACATCAAAACATTCCAGGCGATTAGGTACAACTTCCAGGTCCAGGACCCGCGCCAAATGTGAGAGGGCGGAGAACTGCTTATTTTCTTCCCGCTGCTTTTCCTCCAGCAACAAACGAGCATTTTCCAGCAGCATGTTGAGAACCTGTTTCTTTTCTCCTCTTTGCGGAACCCGGAGTTCTACCCGGTGGGAGACCCTGGATTTCAGCCAGGCCTCCACCAGTTTGGACTCGGAAGGCAGGTGGCTCAAGAGTATCTCCGGCGGAATATCCGGGTTTTCATCATAATAGTGTTTAATAAAAAATTCCATGGTTTCATTCTCATCTTCTTGGATAGGGCGCTTCAGCCAGAAGGTATCTTTGGCCACTATCTTTCCCGAACGGACTTTAAAAACCAGGACCAGGTTCTCCTTTTCCCCGCTTAGCATCCCCACCAGGTCCAATTCATAAGGTGAAGCCAGCTCAATCTTTTGTTTTTCCCCCAACTGGCGCAGGGATTGGATCTGATCCCGCAGGCGAGCGGCTTTTTCGAACTCCAGACTCCTGGCGGCCATAGCCATTTCTTTTTCTTTTTCCCGGACTATCTCTTGAAAATCACCCTCCAGAAAAGTGATTAAGGCTTGAACCTTCTGGCTGTATTCTTCTTCTGAAATTTCACCGCTGCAAGGAGAGAGGCATTTACCCATGTCGCGGTTGAGACAGGGCCGGCGCCGGGACTTCATAGTCCGGCAACTGCGCAGCCCGAAAACGGCGTTGAGCAGCTTGAGCGTATCGCGCAGGGAAGTAACATCGGTATAAGGTCCAAAGTAGCGTGATATTCCGTCTTTTTTCTCCCGGGCCAGATAAACCCGCGGAAATTTGTCAGCGACAGTGACTTTGATGTAAGGATAGCTTTTATCATCGCGCAAATCGATATTATACCTGGGCTTATAGCTTTTTATAAGGTTGTTTTCCAGAATGAGAGCTTCCATTTCACTGTGGGTGACGATAAAGTCAAAATCACTTACCCAGGCCATCATCGCCTTTACCTTGGGATGCATTCGCTCCGGGGCCTGAAAATAGGAGCGCATTCGCTGGCGAAGAACCCGGGCTTTTCCTACATAGAGCACCTGCCCCTCCCGGTTTTTGAACAAGTATACTCCCGGTTGGAGCGGCACCTTTTTTAATCTTTCCTTCAGCATCTCATCACCCATACTTCCCTCACCCCATGCCCCCGATTCTTGTATAAATATACCGCTCCAGCGTCCTTAATAGCGACCGAAGGGAGCATCAGT
>ENA-UOOK01002570-UOOK01002570.1-fermentation-metagenome-genome-assembly--contig:-NODE-2570-length-21983-cov-9.200201_pt1 | contig 21983 bp, 22 predicted proteins | sample MGYA00245777_ERZ724023 | MGnify/ENA primary metagenome ERZ724023 (study PRJEB28704, sample SAMN03018312) | fermentation metagenome | biome: anthropogenic terrestrial biome; feature: soil; material...
TAAGCGAAAGCGTCTCCGATTCGAATACATTTGTCGAAATCATAACATGGTATACATAATGGGGTGTGAACAGTAACTTTATTTTTGCTTAATGCATTACAGGTTTACTTTTGCTTAATGCATTATTTTGATGCATTTTGTCCTGCAATTCTTCCGAATACGGTAATATCAGCAAGAGCATCACTGCCTAATTGGTTTGTACCATGAATTCCTCCGGTAACCTCTCCGGCTGCATATAAGCCATCAATAACCTTACCGTCAGTATTGATTACCTGAGCTTTCGGATTGATTTTAATACCGCCCATGGTATGATGAACTGCCGGAACAGCTTTCACGATATAGAAAGGAGCAGTTTCAATGGTAGACGGCAGACTACGTTTGTTAAATTCCGGATCCTTGCCGTCTTTAACATATTTATTGTAGTTAGCAACGGTTTTTTTGAATTCGTCCACATTGATATCAAAGAATGCGGCTGCTTCCTCTAAGGTATCTGCTTTAACAAGCAGATTGTTCTTAAAGAGGTAATCGATTTCAGCTGAGTGATTTTCCTGTAAATGACTTTCTTCAAAAGCTTTTTGATCCACAAGTTCGTAGCATACATTGCCGGTCTGCGCTTTGATTGCCATGGACATAACATCACGTCTTCCAAGCTCTTCAACAAACCGCTTTCCTTCTTTGTTTACAATAATGGTATATCCATATAATCTTGCATCGTCAAAATAGAGCAGGGTTCCTGTTATTGGATCACAGATCGGATAGGTTTGGATATATTGCATGTCAACTAAAGCAGCACCGACATTTTCCGCCATTACAATACCATCTCCGGTACTGCCGGGAGAGTTTGTGGAAAGAATTTTTTCATCAATTTCCGGATTGTATTTTTTTCTCATCTCCAGGTTAGAGCCAAATCCTCCGGTGGTTATAATAACTGCTTTGTTGGTGGTGAACTACCCCCACTTAAAGGTAAAACCTTTTGAAGTGGGGGCTTCCTGCTTCAACGACTACTGCACATTGTTTCTAAACGAAAGAATGCGACTTGCACAGTCTCCACGAGGCTTAACTTCCCGTAGTTCCTACGGTACAAAGAAGGTTTATTGTCAGCTCTGTAAGAGCAGACGGTAGCCTTCTTTTTTTATATTCATTGCTGCATTATAGTCTCTGTCATGATGTGTACCGCAAACTGGACATGTCCACTCCCTGGTGGATAAGGTAATACTTTTGTTTTTATAACCACAGCAATGGCATAGTTTAGTGGATGGGAAGAACTTTCCCTTAGAGGTAGGGGACTTCTTGCCTAAAATATTGTTAAATTTTCTGAACAACATAAATGATGTTCATGCCACAGTCAAGGGTGCCTTGTAATTTAGTAAATTGGATTTCTTTTTCCACAATCAATTCCCAAAAATCTTTATCATTTCGTGCATTTTCTAAGGCTGCATCTCCAGATTGTGTAAACAATCCAGCAGAACTTCGCTCAATTATTTTTACAGGAAACTGATTGAATAAATCATCCATCTGGCTGCTTCTCATCATATGGACATAATGTTTGCTTGGTACAGGATAATGTTCTTCATCTTGAACTCCTGTATCAAAAATCCATTTAGTAGCTTCTATACCAAACTGGTCCTTTTCATATCTTATACCATCTAGATAGTAAAGGGAAGCCCCGATAAAACTCATAGCTCCTACAATTATAAGACCGCCCGGTTTCAAAACTCGAAGCATTTCAGCAACACCATCTTTTTCTTTATCCAAAAGATAGTTAATTACGCCACCGATACATACAATACAGTCAAAAGATGAATCTGGGAAAACTCCCATATTAAGTATATCTAAGACATGAAATGACTCTATTTTGCTAAATAGTGATAATTCTTTCATCTTAGATTTATTAAATTCTATCTGATGTTCGGAAATATCAGCTACAGTTAAAGACTTACAAAATTGAACAATATCTTTTGTGTATCTACCAGAACCAGCGCCAATTTCTAAAACTTTATCATTCGCTTTGATATGTCGGCTCAAGATTTCAAGATGTACCCGATATAGAAGTTCACCCTGACCATCTTTTTCAAGACGTGTCCATTCTCGGTCCCCATAATTGTTATATCTGTCTCTTGGAATTTCTGGGTTGTAACTCATAAAAGCATCTCCTTTTTAAATTAAAATAATTAATATTTTCAATATCGCTAATGTCGCTAATATCGCTTTCACTCATACAACCACCTCCCAAGATAATATAAATTTTCTACTTCGTATTTGTAAACAACTGCAAACTATCAGCTTGGTAATATTATATATTATATATTTAGAGAATCAATATCTTTATCATTACAAAGCCAATTTTAAAATAGGTGTAGCTATAAAAAGTTAGTTTAGCACCCCATATTGTTCTATTATAATATATCTTAGAAAAGTTTCAGCAAGAAAAAGAATAAATGTTTGTGGATGTTTTTTAAGTACTTATCATTACTGAGTTTGATGCCATCTTCCGATTTCACCATCATATAATTAAGTCGGGCAAGAATTGACAAAACAACGATATAATTGTAGAATGGGCTAGAAAACTTTTTGTACATGCACATACTTTTTTGGCAAAAAAAGAAAATACCGTAGGAGCAGAAATGGAGGGTAGGATAATGAAATTAATTATCCCCGAAGGCTATCAGCCGATACTTGATATCAAGGAAACGGAGATCGGAATCAAATATGTGAAAGATTATTTTGAAAGGGAGCTGGCGAAGCAGTTAAATCTTACGAGAGTATCTGCACCGTTGTTTGTAAAGCCGGAGACCGGCTTGAATGATAATTTAAATGGCGTGGAAAGACCGGTAAGCTTTGGCGTGAAGGAACAGAATGACGCACAGGTAGAGATTGTTCATTCTCTTGCAAAATGGAAGAGGCAGGCATTAAAACGATATGGCTTCTCCCATGGAGAAGGATTATATACCGATATGAATGCAATTCGCAGGGACGAGGATACGGACAATATTCATTCCATCTTTGTGGATCAATGGGATTGGGAAAAAATAATCGATAAAGATGAGCGTAATATAGAAACCCTGGAAGCAATCGTAAGGAAGGTTTATGCTGCGCTAAAGAATACGGAGCACTATATTGCAGGAATCTACGAATATATTGAAGAATTTCTTCCGGAGGATATCACTTTTATTACCTCTCAGGAGCTGGAGGACCGGTATCCCGATCAGGCCCCGAAGGAGAGAGAATATCTCATTGCAAAGGAAACAGGTGCCGTATTTATCATGCAGATCGGCGGAGTGCTGGCATCCGGGGAGCGTCATGACGGAAGAGCACCGGACTACGATGACTGGAAGTTAAATGGGGACATCATTGTATATTATCCGATATTGGATATTGCCTTAGAATTATCCTCCATGGGAATTCGGGTCGATGAAGAAGCCTTGCTGGAGCAATTAAAGATAGCAAACTGCATGGACCGGGCAGAGCTTCCTTTCCAAAAAGCATTGCTGAAGAAAGAACTGCCTTATACCGTGGGCGGAGGAATCGGACAGTCCAGAATCTGTATGTTCTATCTCCGTAAGGCCCATATCGGAGAGGTACAAGCCTCTATCTGGCCGGATGAGGTTATGGAAGAGGCGGAGAAGAAGGGATTGCCGCTTCTGTAACCAGATATGATATATTTATTTTGGCTTAGAAATCGCCGCCAATAATAAAGCAGAGCAAAAAAACGCAAACTCCGAACATAGCTCGTCGGACAATGCGCTTTTTCGGCTCTATATCATTGAAAAAAATTGACAAACAAATTTACGAACGCCGCTTAATGCGACATTATAAATATATCATAACCTTAAATGACTTATGACACTCCTATTTTAATTTTGTCGCTATCTGATTATTTGTAGTATATCTGGTATCTATAAGATTTTTGTATGTGTTTTTCTCTTCTTCTTGATTATCCAGAGTTATAAAGGATAATTTCTCTTCAACCACAATGCAACGCCATCCTCCCGGTTACTGCCGGCGATAATATCCGCCTTCTCTTTAAGCTCGGGGAAAGCATTGGATACGGCAATCTTAAGGTCACTGGCTTCAAACATCGGAATATCATTTCGGTTATCGCCGAAGCAGACGATTCTTTCCAATCCGCAATAGCTTCGAAGATATTGCAGGGCGTGATATTTGGATGCCCGATTATTAAATATTTCGAGATACCAGATATCCGCAGAATAATTATCCTTATAAAAGGTGCAGCCCAAATCCGGGATATCCTTAAGAATCTGATATACCTGCTCCAGATTCTCTTTTTTATCCATCAGCGAAAAATAAATCAGAGGTACGGTTTTTAAGGAAGAAAAATCGTTTACCTTTGTAAAGCGTTTCTTGTATTTATCAACACGTTCCTGGTAGAAATCATGAAGCGGTTTTGCGCTGATATCCTCATAATAAGTGGACAGGGCATCCTCCTTAACGGCATAAGCAAAGCCCTGCAAATGATACTCTTTTATAATAGATAATAAAATTTCTTTGCTTTTCTCGTTAAATTCCTCGACCTTGATATACTTCTGCGTGGTCAGGTCATAGATGCATACCCCATTCATAAGGATAATCGGCATAGGAACAGCGACCCCCTGCAAGATTGGTTTCACAGAAGCGATTGTTCTGGCGGTAGCAACTGAAAAAAGCATGCCTTGCTTTATCAATTCATTTAAAATAGCTATGGTTCTTTTGGATAACGTCACATTTGGCTGCAGCAAAGTTCCGTCCAGGTCAGAAACATATAGTGTTTTCATAGATTTCCTCATTTCTGTGCGTCTTCATGCATATCACGGAGTTTCCTGTCTGCGTAGCTCCACAAACTCCTTACGAAAAAAATAATTTTTTCCGTTTATTTATCTTAATCTTACCGGAGTATTGTAAAACTATCAGGTTTATTTCTTGTGCGAAATTTCCTGTAATTATTTGAACTTCCGGTAAAGCTTTTTGTAATTACTCGTACTTTGGAATCGAGTTTTCAAAGGCTTCATAGGCCTTAATCATACGGTCCGTCCAGGCGTCAAATTCCGGATCCGGTTTTTGAAGTTCCTTATGAGACAGGATGTATGCCAGGGTGCTTTTTACACCTTGATCGAACCGGACAGTAGCGGTAAATCCGGGAACCAGGCGTTTGAGCTTGGCATTATCAAAGATTACGGTATGGGATTTGTCCCCTAAGAGACCGCCTTCAAAATCAGGATTGGCTTTTGCTAAAGCTTCACTGGGAATATGTACAATGTGCGGCTTTGCGCCCAATGCAGAGCCGATGATTTCATAGATCTGATTCCAGGTCAGGCTTTCATCCGAGGTAATCTGCAGGGCTTCCCCAATTGCATGAGAATTGCCCATTAATCCGACAAATGCTTTCGCAAAATCAGTATTATGTGTTAGTGTCCAGAGGGAACTGCCGTCGCCGTGGACGATTACCTTCCTGCCATTACGGATACGGTCAATGACAGAAAAGCTTCCGTTTTTTCCATGGACAGCGACCGGAACAGAAAAGTCGCCATAGGTGTGGCTGGGGCGCACGATGGTAATCGGGAAACCATTTTCCCGGTATACCTTCATCAAATATTCCTCGCAGGCTATTTTGTTCCTGGAATATTCCCAGTAGGGATTATATAATGGAGTGCTTTCTGTGATAAAAGGACTGGAAAGCGGTTTTTGATAGGCCGATGCGGAACTGATAAAGATATATTGTTTGGTTTTCCCTTGAAATAATCTTACATCCCTTTTCAAAGCCTCTACATCAAATGCAATGAATTCTGCTACAACGTCAAAGCTCATGCCACTTAATTTATTCCGGACATCCACTTCGTTGCGAATATCTGCCTGAATCACCTTGACACCTTCGGGAACCAGCTCGGACCGGTTTCCCCGGTTTAAGAGATAAAGCTCGATTCCGCATGTGGGTGCAAGCTTTGTAATAGCAGAGCTAATGGTTCCGGTACCTCCGATAAATAATGCTCTCATCAATAATATCTCCTTTCATAATCTTCCTTCACCAGACCAAAGATATAATAGTCGGTAATCACATTGATAAGGACACCCTGCCGGATGAGCCCCTCCTGTTTAAACCCGAGCTTTTGCGCTACCCGGATGGATCCCGGATTGTTTGAAAAGCACCGAAGCTGCAGACGGCGCAGACCGAGTGTTTCAAAGGCAGCTTTTATAATAGCTTGTCCGGCTTCCGGAGCAAATCCCTGTCCCCAATAGTTTTTGTTGATTCGGTAGCCGATATCGGCCTGATGCTTTAACTGAAAATCATACAGAACAATTTCCCCGATAACTTTCTTTGTCTCTTTTAATTCCATCAGCCAGGTTAATTCATGACCGGCACGGTATTCCTTCATGGTTGCTTTATAATGATAATCCAGAGCGGTTTTTTTCTTCGGCTTATGCCTTCCGCTCGAATCCTTGGCCTCGTCATATAATCCCCAGAAACGGTATACATCATAATCGTTAATAAACTCCAGAGCATCCCTGCCATCCTCGGGGCTGTCTGTAATTTGCCGTAAGTGTAAACGCTTTGTTTCCATCCTGGGGAGCGTTTGAAAACATGCTTCGTAACTCATCGTCATTCTCCTTTCGCATGTGGGATTCCGATTACCTCTATTATCCAACAATGCGGTAGAATTATCAACTCCAACGAAACCTTTTTATTAAATCATAATTACTTTGTCCTTGATTTTGAGTTCAATCCTTTGTTGATCTTTTATATATTTTGTGCCATCATTGGTGTCCGTTATTCTTTCTATAAGTAACGTACGCGGTATATAATATGTATTTTCATTATTAGGTTCAATTCCTAGATGTAAAATAGACTTATCAAAATCATTAAAAAATAAAATCCTGCATTGAATTTTAGTCGGTGGATCAACTTTTGAATTGTCAAAATAAATTGCCTTGGGTGATTTTATTAATTTAGGTACTAAATAAAAAAATACCATTTTATCTTTTCCACTTTTAAAACGTTTTTTATTTATATTTTTAAGAAAAGCCATTGTAATACTTCCATTTTTTATGTTATTCCAACCTTGAATTCCTTTGAACATTTTTAATTCGTCTGTATTTAAATTGTACTTGGCTATACTTTCCAAACCCAATAGATGAGATAAATTTTCCTTGTCAAATCTAAGTTCTATATCATATTGTCTTTCGCTATCCTTAATTATATAATGATATTCGAATGGATACAAAAAGTTTCGTAATATTCCCTGAGTAAGTCAAGTGATATATCATTAATCCTAGGATTAGTTGTTAATTTATTTAGATCTATACAACTATACATTTTATCTCTCCAGGTACTATTATTTAAAAAGCTCTGATTTTGCAAATCAGAGCTTTTAGCAACTTTATTTTTCGGCTCATATTTAAACTCTCCGCCGCAGAGAACTCGAGGCTACATACCCGGATTTTGTAGATATAATTTATCTTCCAACTTTATTATATTGTTTGACACATTGCGTGTCAATACTTTATTACGCTTTTTAATAAACCTTTTATGCTTCCTTTTTTGCTTTTACACTTATTTCACTCTTATGTTTTCCTGAAATTTTAAAATTAGAAATTTTCTGGTAAACGGTTTTACAGCTGTATCTGGTGTTCGATAAAGATATGCAGACCAATCAGAATCAGAAGGATCCCGCCGATCAATCTTGCGTGTACACCCAGAAGAGATCCAAATTTGTGGCCAAGGTAGACGCCAAAGGTGCAGCAAATAAAGGTAATGATTCCGATTACGAGGGAGGCGGTAAGGATATTTACATTCATCATGGCTAAGCTTACTCCTACCGCGAAGGCATCGATGCTGGTTGCAATTCCCTGAAGGATCAGATTGCTTACGGTAAAGATATTTTTATCGGAGCAGCCTTCCGGGTTCTTTTGATCCTTAATTGCATCCCAGATCATATTAATTCCAATCGCACTTAGTAAAAGCAAGGCAACCCAGTGCTGAAACCTGCTCACAACATTCGAAAAGGTACAACCTAAAAAATACCCTAAAACAGGCATGACTGCCTGAAAAAAACCAAAAGTAAAGGCAGTGGCAAGTGTATGCTTTTTTGTAACGGTACTGGCACACATACCATTCGATAAGGAGACGGCAAAAGCATCAGCTGCTAAGCCAAGAGCAAGTAGAATTAAAGTAAATAGATCCATTTTAACCTCATTTCTGCGCGGCTTTTTGCGTATCATGGAGTTTGTGGATGCCGCGCAGGCACAAGCTCTGTGTGTGGAAGAATATGAAATCCTTTCACGCTTCTTCCGCTTTCTGTATTTTGTTTTTGGATTTATTCTGATGAGGCTGCAGTTTCTCTAAACATAAGTAAAACTCATGCACGGTCAGTCAGAACCATACATGAGTCTCGTTCATTAAGGCAAGCCAGATGAGATGTATTCTCAATCAATATGTTGACTTGTCACATACTTTATTGTATGCAAACTACTCCCTCATTCATTCAGGATTTAATTGCGAAATTCTAAAATTATTGTAATTTTGGTATAAATGGCAGAAGTCATATCAAAACCATGCGTATGAAATGGGATCGCTGACACCCACACGAATTTACCATTTAAAAATACAATATTATTGAGATTTTAGCATGAAGTGGGGTGGAATGGCAAGTGATTTATAGAAAATTAATAATTTTGTACTTGAACTGTTGTCAAGTTACCTTCATAATTACTAATATACTTCCGAATTAACAAGGCAGGTTAATTCGAAGGGATTGTTACATTTTGTCGATAATCAATACAGGAAGGCCACGGAACTGCCCTGTACGATTAGCATTTGTCTTGCAACAGTCTCTGAAGATAAAACATGGAAAGTGAGTGTGAACATGACGGTATTAGCATTTCAGACATTACATCAGATTATTATTATGCTGCTCATCATTTTAGTGGGTATCCTAACTTACAAGACAAACCTGATCAGTAAGGAAACGAATCGTAAGCTTTCCGATTTGGTTTTGATGCTGGTGAATCCGATTGTTATATTTGTTTCTTATCAGAGAGAATACAACTCCTCTTTGCTGAAGAATCTGATGATTTCGATTTTACTTGCGGTGATAACGCATGTATTTGCCATTCTGGTGTCTTATCTTTTCCTGCATGGCAATAAGCAGGAGGAAAAGGCAGTGATAGAACGGTTTGCTGTGGTCTATTCCAATTGTGGGTTTATCGGTATTCCTTTGGTGAACGGTATCTTTGGCAGTATCGGCGTTTTCTATATCACGGCTTATATGACGATATTTAATCTGTTTGTATGGACCCACGGTGTAATTATTATGACTGGAAAGAAGGACTGGAAGACGATACGATCCGCACTATTATCTCCTTCCGTTATTGCAACCGTGCTTGGTTTCCTGCTTTTTGTCACACGTGTTACCTTACCGGATGTTCTGGTAGAGGCAATGTCGTACATAGGGGATATGAATACGCCGATGGCAATGATGGTAGCCGGAGTGACGATTGCACAGACGGATGTTAAAAAGCTGTTTTGCAGACCGCGTAATTATTATATTGTGTTCTTGAAAATGTTTCTTATACCCTTGACCGCTTTGTTCATTTTCCGGCTTTTTCCTATTGACAGAGAGGTCATTCTGACTTCCGTCCTTGCGGCAGCATGCCCGGTCGCAGCAACGATAAGTTTATTTTCCATAAGATATCATAGGGATTATATCTATGCTTCGGAACTGTTTGCATTGACGACCATCCTGTCTGTGGTCTCAATTCCGGTTATTATGACAATTGCTGAAATGTTGGTTTAGGACGGAATGTTTCAGTTGCGAATTATAATAGAATCGTATAAAATGAACATAGTGTATACCGGTTTATCCGGTAATTTATTTTAAAGGAGCTTTCAAATGAGTGATTACGTTATAGTTAGTGACGCAACCTTAGATTTACCTATGCATATAATTAATGAATACGACATTCGGGTGATTCCCATGGGAATCGATATTGATGGGGTATCCTATACCCATTATCCCGACGAGAGGGAAATTTCGATAGAAAGCTTTTATCAAAAGCTGAAAAACGGTGCTATTTCCCATACATCTCAGATTACCCCGGTGGCTTTTGCCGAATATTTTCGGGATCTGCTAAATCAGGGATTGGATATCCTCTATATTGCTTTCTCTTCCGGTCTGAGCGGAACCTACAATACCGCCCGTTTGGTGATACAGGATCTGGCAGAGGAATACCCGGATCGCACGATATACTGCGTGGATTCTTTATGTGCCTCCATTGGTGAGGGACTTTTGGTGCTCCATGCAGCTATGCAGAAGCAGAAGGGATTAAATATCCATGAATTAAAAGATTGGGTTGAACAGAATAAGCAGATGTCAAGGCATTGGTTTACCGTGAAGGACTTGTTCTATTTAAAACGGGGAGGAAGAGTTACCTCGATTGAAGCGGTTGTGGGTTCTGCTCTGCGAATCCGTCCGGTATTAAGTACGGATGACGCAGGCAAATTAATCGTAGTCTCAAAAATAAGAGGCTCCAAGGCGGAATTGGATTTAATGGTCAATAAACTGCTTGAGGAAGGAATTGATATTGCAGATCAGACAATAATCATCGGCCATGGAGATAACCTTGCGCAGGCGAAAGAGTTAGAAGAGATCATTCGAAGCAAAAACCTGGTGAAGGATACGTTTATTTCCAGTATCGGTCCTGTGATCGGTACACATACCGGCCCCGGAATGCTGGCCATGGTATTCATGGGTAAGAAAAATGATTAGGAGGAATACCTTTGGAGACGGATTTTAAGAAGGACTGGGAGAGGGATAATCAGCAGATCAAGCCGTATAAGAAAGATGCAGAATATTCCTATACTCTGGGGGCGTTTCCGACCTACGAGCTGCTGAAGGCGAAGCCGGAAGTGGTACGTAAGGTATTGGTGGATTCTGGCTATACGGACCAGGAGAACCTTCAGAAGCTGTGTAAGGGAAATAATATTCCCATCGAAACCAACAATAAGCTGCTGAGAAAGATCAGCGATAAGGAAAACTGCTATGTTGCCGGCGTATTTGAAAAATATAGCTGTGAACTAAGAGCCGACCGCCCTCATATTGTCCTGGTAAATCCAAGTAATATGGGCAATCTGGGTACGATCCTTCGTACGGCGGCAGGCTTTGGCATCTATGATATTGCCATCATACTTCCGGGAGCGGATATCTTTCATCCCAAAGCAGTAAGAGCCTCCATGGGAGCCCTATTTCGGCTCAATCATCACCTTTATTCCTCTTTCGAAGAATATCAGCAGCAGTTTCGTAACCATGAATTTTTTACCTTTATGCTCAATGGAGAACATCCGCTGACCATACGGGACTGTCCGAAGGCGGAGCTGTTTTCCCTGATCTTTGGAAATGAAGCTACCGGATTGGATGATTCATTTTTAGAGGTTGGAACTAGCGTTATCATACCGCAGTCGCCGGATGTGGATTCCCTCAATCTAACCATTGCTGTGGGAATTGGGGCATATGTATTCACCAATCAAAAATAGTAACTGGATGAATGGGCAGAAATATTGCAGGATGAATGGCAGATAAATTGCAGGATGAATGGCAGATAAATTGCAGGATGAATGGCAGAAAGATAGATACAGAAAGAGCGAGCGGATAAATTGCGGGACGAATGGCAGAAAAATAGATACGGAAAGAAAGAGCAAATAAATTGCAGGACGAATAGGCAAAAAGGGAGAGCAAAATTACAAGATGAATAAGCAGAAAGAAAGAGCGGATAAATTACAGGGCAAATAAGCAGAAAAATCACAGGATGAATAAACAGACCGATTAGTCATAGCAAAATATTATAAAAAGTTCATGCGTGCTTATGACACGCAGGAGGAGGCCTAATGAAATTAAATTATAAACGGACTTTCTTTGTTGGACTGGCGTTTCTATCGATTTGTGCTTTTTGGCAGATGTATGATAACGTGATCCCTTTGATGCTGAAAAAAACATTTGGACTTGGAGAGACCGTAACCGGTGTGATTATGGCATTGGATAATGTTCTTGCCTTATTCCTTCTGCCTCTTCTGGGGGCCTTGTCGGATAAGGTGGATACTCCAATCGGAAAGAGAACCCCGTTCATTATCGGGGGGACCGCGGTAGCGGTAATTGCAGTACTTTTTATTCCTATGGCGAATCAGAGACAGAATCTGCTCCTGTTTATTCTGCTTCTTTTTGTTGTACTATTTGCCATGGGTATCTATCGTTCTCCTGCAGTGGCATTAATGCCGGATCTTACGCCGAAGCCGCTGAGAAGCAAGGCAAATGCGGTCATTAATCTGATGGGTGCAATTGGCGGAGTGTATACCCTCATTATGGTAAAACTGCTGATGCATGGAGGGAATGCAGGCTACTTCAAGGTGTTTTTAGCGGTAGCAGCCCTTATGGTGGTTTCGGTTATCGTTCTTGTCACCACGATTAAGGAGAAGAAGCTGTCCGAGGAAATAAAAGCCGCGGAAGCTATAGAGGAAGCCGCGGTCACGAATAGGAAAGAGCAGGATCTTCCCGGCGGGGAGGAGAGTAAGCAGGCAGCAAAGGATAAAATACCGAAGGAAGTACGTAAGAGTCTGCTGCTTTTGCTAGCCTCCATTTTTTTATGGTTTACGGCATATAATGCGGTTACCACAGCTTTCTCCAGATATGTTGAAGTTGTATGGAAACTGAAGCCGGGCGGCTTTACGGATGCTTTATTAGTGGCAACCGTAGCAGCAATCGTAAGTTACATACCAATCGGACAAATAGCAAGCAGGTTCGGAAGGAAGAAGACGATAATCGGAGGGATTATTCTTATGACCGTTTCTTATCTTTGCGGAACCCTGTTTGTAGAGTACTCATTCTTAATCAATATTGTATTTGCTTTCACCGGTATGGGCTGGGCGGCAATCAATGTGAATTCTCTCCCTATGGTAGTGGAGATGTGTAAGAATACGGATATCGGCAAATATACCGGTATTTATTATACGACTTCTATGTCCGCTCAGATTATTACCCCGATTGTATCCGGTGCTTTATTGGAGAATATCTCCTATCGTACTTTATTTCCCTATGCCGCTATTTTTTCTATCGCATCCTTATGCACGATGCTGTTTGTAAAGCATGGCGATTCTAAGCCTGTAAAAAAAGCCAGTGCATTAGAAAACTTCGATGCTGTGGATTAAAAAAAGCGGCCTATAGCGAAAGGAGCTATCGTTGTGTTTTTTAATTTCCTCTTGTGTGCCGGAATATTGGTGACATTATATTTCCTCATGGTTATGCCTGAATTAAAAGTAAATCCAAAGAGCAGCAAATTCGACGGCTGGTTCTACGCGCACCGCGGACTGCATGATAATCATACCGAGGCTCCGGAGAACTCATTGGCAGCCTTTTCTTTGGCGGTAGACCGTCATTATGGAATCGAACTGGATGTGCAGCTGACAAAGGATGGGGTTCCGGTAATCTTTCATGATTATAATCTTGTACGGGCTTGTCAAGTGAATCGTAAGATTTCTGAACTGACCTTGGAAGAATTAAGTAAGTTTCGTTTGTTTGAGTCTCAAGAAAGTATACCGACCTTTGAGCAGGTGCTGTCGCTGATTGACGGAAAGGTACCCTTGATCATTGAATTAAAGATTCCCTGGGATGCGGGGCCGCTCTGTGAGAAGGTTTCTAAGATATTGCAGAATTATCAGGGGCTTTATTGCATTGAATCTTTTAATCCCTTCGGGCTTACTTGGTATAAGAAGCATAATCCAGAGGTAGTACGGGGACAGCTGTCTACCGATTTTGTGAAAGAAAAAATTGAAGGCAGCAGAGTGCAGTATTTTATATTAAAGCATCTGCTTACGAATTTTCTAACGAGACCGAATTTTATAGCATACCAGCATAATTACCGGAAGGGATTATCCTTGACCTTATGCCGGAAGCTGTATCGCATAAAAACAGCTGCATGGACAATACAGTCCCAGGAAGAATTAGAGGAGAACAAAGGTATCTTTGATTGGCTTATCTTTGAAAATTTTATACCAAAATAATTGATATGAGTGTCATATGCGCTCCTATTCGTGTTCCTTGTTTTTATATAATTTATTACACTTATTTCACAATTATTTTATATTGACCGGACCGTTTCTTTCGTCCCTTTTACGGGGCAGGAAGCGATCCGGTTTTTGAATCGAAAAAATAAAAAACGGTATCAGATTTACATTTTTAGGGTATTATAATTGTGAAGATGAATGGATGGGAAATGGTGATATGGGAATGTTTGTATGCTTATGGCTTGTTGGATTGCTTTGGTGCCTCTCAGATTTAATCTTAAGACCAAGAAAATTATCCTATAAGAGACAATTTGACAGGGAAGCAGGCAGTAAGAAGTTTGATAAGGATGCTTATCAGAAGGCAGATAAATATAGTTTTCAATTAAACTCGGATTTTGGATATATTCTGTCCTGTGAATTGATCAAACCAGATCCGTCCAAGGACAATGGGAAGTATAAAAAAATCGCAGTTCTATGCCACGGACTGGGCTGTGCAAAATGTTCCGGATACAAATATGCAGAGCTTTTTCTCCAGTTGGGTTTTCATGTTTTACTGTATGATCAGCGGAATCATGGGCAGAGCGGCAGGGCGCTTACCTCCATGGGATTCTATGAGCGATTGGATTTGAAGAAAGTAATCGACTGGTGCTTTCGCACGTATGGACAGGAGATACGGATCGTAACGCATGGAGAATCTATGGGCGCGGCTACCGTGCTGATGCATTTGGGAGTTGATGACAGAGTGACCTGTGCGATTGCGGACTGTGCCTATTCGGATTTAATTACGCTGGTAAAGCATCAGGTCAAACAATACTACCATTTACCGTCTTTCTTAATTCCTGTGGTCAGCTTCGTTACTTATCTTCGTGCCGGCTTCTGGTATCAGGATATATCCCCAATCAAGGCGGTAAGCAAAACAGAGACACCGATCCTCTTTATTCATGGAAAGATCGATAACTTTGTGCCTACCGCAATGTCAAAGTATATGTACGCCAGCAAGAGAAAGGATAAGGCAATTTATCTGGTAGCCCGGGCGAAGCATGCCCAAAGTATTGTAGTCAACCGGGAGGGGTATGAGAAACGGGTCAAGAATTTTGTCGGCCGGTTTCTGGAGCTGTGAAACATAGGAAAACGAAGGAAAATAGTATAAGAGACGGCTCATTCTCCCTATAAGGGCATAAGAAGCTGTGGCAAAGAATTATATGTAAAACACAAAAGGGCGGGGCGGGGCCTTTTATATTAGACAATTTTAAAAAATATTTCTGAATCCGATTGACATTCGTGTTAGGCAAGTGTAAAATATGAATATAGACAATTGCCTAAAGGAGAGATGATAGGAATGAGCAATTTTAAAAAATTGCCTGACACTGAATTTGAGATTATGAAGGTGGTGTGGGCAAACGAGCCACCCATCACAACCAACATGATTATGGAAGCGTTAGGTAATAAGCGTGAATGGAAAGCACCAACGGTAAATTCACTGATGCTTAGGTTGGTGGAAAGGGGCTTTTTGCGGACGGAGAAAAACGGTAAGGAGCGCACCTATTTCCCGCTTGTAGACAAAGAGGACTATTTGAAATTTGAAACAGGTAACTTTATGAAACTTTATCATGAAAACTCATTTCTTAGCTTTGTCAATACCCTTTATGATGGGAAGCAGCTTAACGATGCTGATATTAAAGAACTGATGAAATGGGTGAAAGAACGGAGGATTTGATATGCGGGAATTTATGATTGCATTAATAGAATGCTCTGTTACCATGTCGGTGCTTGTATTGGGCTTCATTGCCGCTACCCCGTGGATGTCAAAAAGATATTCTGCAAAATGGTTGTATTATATCTGGTTAGTGTTTGTGGTGGGTTTAATCATTCCGTTCCGGGTTCATCCCGATGCAGCATTTATTCAGATGAATGCCGCGCCTGATTATATACAGCAAATCATACCGGGAAATGCGGAGAATATTGTTGATACAACAATTCCAATCAATACACCATCACAGGAGCTATCGGCAATTTTATGGTATCAAATCGGTATATACCTATGGATTGCCGGTCTTTTTGCTTTTATGGTTTATCACGGGTTAAAGCATTTTCGATTTCTTAGAATGGTAAACCGATGGAGCGAACAGCCTGATAAGCACATGGACGATACCTTACAAAAGATTAAAACAGATATGGGAATAACCACACCAGTTAAATTGCAAATATGCTCCTGTATCTCAAGCCCAATGATGATCGGTTTTATAAGACCTACAATTTTGTTGCCATGGCCTGATTTTTCAGCGGATGAACTGCCATACATCCTCAAACACGAATTGGTACACTTCAAACGTAAGGATTTGTGGTACAAAAGTCTGGTGCTTTTTGCAACTGCCGTTCACTGGTTTAACCCTGTAATGTATGTGATGGCAAGGGCTATCGCATCACAGTGCGAAATATCATGTGATGCAGAGGTGGTAAGTAAAACTGATATTGGCACGAGGCAACAATACAGTGAAACCATCATTGGGGTTATCAAAAATCAATTGAGAATACAAACGGCATTCGCAACAAATTTTTATGGAGGTAAGAAAGATATGAAGAAAAGAATATTTTCCATCATGGACACTAGTAAGAAAAGGACAGGTGCTCTCATTCTATGCTTAGTTCTATTAGGCACATTAGGAACAGGAGCGGCATTTGCAGCCAGTTCACCAGCAGTCCCCGAATCACAAACGACTTATGTAGTTTCATCAGGGGAAGAACCTTCACCGGCTGTCCCAAATATTCCTACGGAGAAGGAATTATTATCCGAATATGACCCATTCGGAATTTCGTTTGATAAAGACGGTAAGATGTATTTTAATGGTGAGCTTGTTAGATATTTTTGGGATGGTGCAGAGTTAGACGATAACACATCGACTGTCCATTATGAATATCTGAATGAAGAAGGTACAGCTGATGTGCATACAACACGCAAAGTTATTAACAATGGTGATGGAAGTGTAAATCCTTTTGGTGACTTAACTGGGATTGTGAAATATAGTCAAGAGGAATTTAAACAAAGAAACTTGGATGATTTGAAAGGTTCTTCTAATCCGGTCACATATGCCGATAGTGATGGAAGTGTATCAGGAGGCGAAACATTTGCCCAGAGATTTTCCAAATATAAGGATTTTGAGATTGAGTATAAAGAGCAACAAGGAAGCGGTAGAGGCAACGTTTATTATAAAGGAGAATTAGTTAAGCTGTTTGTGGACGAAAACAGTGATGGTGGAGTTTTCACTTATCAATCTGAGGATGGTGGAAAAATCTCCGTGCATACAATTTATGATGTAAATGGGAAATTGATTGGAATCGAAAATAAATAATCCATCTCCAAACAGCACAATAGAAGCCGTTGTTTGGACGGAAAAAAGTATAGTCAAAAAGAAAGGAGCTGTGCGCAACTGATTTTAATCATCTAGTGCGACAGCTCCTTATTCTTGCTCATGTAGTTATGACACCCATATCAATTATTTCTTATCAATCGCAGCCATTTTCATGGCGCGTACTTTCAAGGATAATCCAAAGAGGTTGATAAAGCCTTCCGCATCATGATGGTCATAGAGATCACCGGTAGTAAAAGAAGCGATGCTTTCGTTATACAGAGAATAGGGAGAAACGGTGCCCTGCTTTATGATATTCCCTTTATATAGCTTTAATTTCACTTCGCCGGTGACATATTCCTGCGTTACTTCTACAAATGCCTGATAGGCTTCCCGCAGCGGAGTAAACCATTTCCCTTCATATACAATATCGGCAAAACGGTTAGCAACTTCCTTCTTCGCACTCAGCGTTGCACGATCCAGGATCAATTCTTCCAGCTGGGTATGTGCCTCCATCAAAATAGTACCGCCCGGCGTTTCATATACCCCACGGGATTTCATTCCGACAACACGGTTTTCTACAATGTCAACAATACCGATGCCATGCTTTCCGCCAAGTGCATTTAATTCTTTAAGAATCTCTGTCGGAGTCATTTCCTTACCATTGATTGCAGTAGGAATCCCTTTTTCAAAGGAGATACTTAACAGTTCGCCTTTCTCCGGAGCCTTCTCGGGGGCAACTCCAAGAACCAGAAGATGATCGTAATTCGGGCAGATGGCAGGATCTTCGAGCTCCAGGCCTTCATGACTGATATGCCACAGGTTACGGTCGCGGGAATAGCTGTTATCCGCAGAGAAAGGAAGGTCAATGCCATGCTTTTTACAATATTCGATTTCCTCCTCCCGGGAGGTGAGATCCCAGATACGCCAAGGTGCAATAATCTTAAGATCCGGAGCAAGTGCTTTGATACCAAGTTCGAAACGTACCTGATCATTTCCCTTTCCGGTCGCTCCATGGCAAATTGCGGTTGCTCCCTCCAGCCTTGCGATCTCCACAAGCTTTTTTGCAATTACCGGTCTTGCCATCGAGGTTCCCAGCAGGTATTTATTTTCATAGACAGCATTCGCCTTAACACAAGGCATAATATAGTCATTGACAAACTCGTCAACAACATCTTCAATATATAATTTTTCAGCACCGGATAATTTGGCTCTTTCCTCCAGACCGTCCAATTCATTTCCCTGCCCGACGTTAACACAAACACAGACAACATCGTAGTTGTAATTTTCCTTTAGCCAGGGAATAATCGCAGTGGTATCCAGGCCGCCGGAATAAGCAAGAATCACTTTTTCTTTCATGTTAATAACCTCCTATTCCTGTGATCAAATGATTATTGTGATCGTATTCGATCTTACGATCATATTCGATCATTATGATCGAAGGATCATTCTAATTGCATTCGATCATTTATATATGTTATGTGGTTAAATATACACCATGGCACATAAATATGCAATAGGTCAATTAATAAAAATACAAAACACTATTTTCAAGTTGTTTATTATAATATTGTTTTCTATTACTTGAGTTTTCCCTTGCTTTGTGCAAATCGAAGAATACAATTTGTTAGAAGGTTACTGTTCACACCCATTATGTATACCATGATATGATAAAAACGGAATGAGGAAATGCAAGCTTGCTTGTAATTTCCGAGTGGAGTGCCAAGATCATGAACATGTTTTTCGTTCATGATACAATGAAAAATACTTGAACTTCGCATTATTTAATAGTACAATAAAGTAGCATTTTCAAGCATGCAAAAAGAGTAAACAAAATTGTGAAACAATAATAACAAAAGCAGCACAGAAATGAGGATAAATATGTCAGACAAAGCACCCATAGGAGTGTTTGATTCAGGGATCGGCGGTTTAACGGTAGTCAAAGAGATTATGAATCAAATTCCTGGGGAAACAATTGTTTATTTTGGTGATACGGCGAGACTTCCCTATGGAAATAAATCGCAGGAAACCATTCTTACATACACAAGACAAATCATCCGTTTTCTAGTGGGGAAAGGCGTTAAGGTAATTGTAGTAGCCTGTAATACCGCCAGTGCCCTGGCATTAGAGACGGTTAAAACAGAAGTTGATATCCCGATGATCGGAGTTGTTAAGCCCGGAGCTAAGGTGGCGGCAGAGACAACTAAGAATGGCAGGATCGGTGTAATCGCCACGGAAGGGACCATCCGCAGCGAAATATACAACAATTATATTAACAATATAAATCCGCAGGTTGAAGTATACGGAAAGCCCTGCCCTCTTTTGGTTCCTCTTGTAGAGGAGGGTCTGCTGGAGGATCCGGTTACAACGGAAATGGTACGCAGATATACAAAGGAGCTGCTGGATATTGATATTGATACCCTGGTTCTAGGGTGTACCCACTATCCATTATTGAGGAAAACGATTCGCAGCGTTGTCGGTGAACAAATTAAGTTAGTGAACCCGGCATATGAAACGGCAAGGTCGCTAAAGAAAGTACTGATTGCAAATCATTTAGAGAATGATCCTACGGTAAAATCGAACCATCTGTTCTATGTCAGTGATGGTGCCGATAAATTCAAAAAATTTGCAAAATCTATACTGCCTTGTGAAGTGGTGGAAACAAAAGACGTTAATATAGAAAATTATTAATCAGGGAAGAAAGCAAAAACCCGCAAGCGGCTTTTTTCATTCAATTTTGTACCGCCGCCCACAGTGGAATGCGAGGAAAAATGACGAAGAACGTAATTGTTATAATGGAAGGATTCCAGTTTGGCGAGGAAAAAGAAAGAATAGCCGTGAAAGCGGATGGCATATATCAGTTCCGGAACGGAAAGCATTTCATCCGTTATGAGGAAAGGATTGAAGGTGTTGAAGGCGCAATTAAAAGCAGGATAAAAATAGCTCCGGATCAGATTACAATTACAAAGAGTGGAGCAGCGAATACGGTAATGACCTTTGAATTAGGAAAAGTTACGAGCGCAGCCTATCATACACCTTACGGGAGTCTGCCGCTTCAGATTAAGACAAGAAAAATGCATGTGGAAGAAAAAGAGGATGAGATGATGGTTAATCTTGATTACACGATAACGGCGAATGGCGAACATCTTTCCGATAACGGTATAAAAATTAAGATCCTTTCACTTAAAACAGGAAAGAAATTGTGAAAGGATCTTATAAAGGTTTATTTCTTTGCCTTAATAAAACCATCCTTATCAATGGTAACATTAAAAGATATTTTCTCCATATATTCAAAATATGACTTGCGGTCCTTTTCCTCGGTGAGCAGATAGGTGTAGGTATCCTTTCCCATAGCAGGCAGAATCTGCATCCGAAGGGTATCATCCGGATCAACATATATCTTCAGTAATCCGGATTCCCGGTGGGAGTTGTTAAACCAGAAGTTACCCAGGCTATAAGCAATCGGCTTGCCCTTATAGAGTTCAAAGCCCTGCATAACATGCGGATGGCAGCCGACAACAATGTCTGCTCCGGCATCAATATATTTTTTGGCAAAATCCCGCTGATACTTTTCAGGGTAATCATTTCTTTCAACGCCCCAGTGAACGAAGACGACAACATAGTCACTGTTCTCAGAGGCCTTTTTAATTTCCTTTATCAGAGGAGCCGGATCATAGGTACCAACCATTCCCGGTGAGTTCTCCGATGCATACCAGCTCATGTCGAAGATGACCTTAGAGGATGCAAGAAAAGCGATCTTCTTGCCCCCGACCGTATAGTATACCGGGGCTTCTGCTCTGGCTAAATTTTTACCGGCGCCGACATAATCGATACCGGCTTCCTCCAGGGTGGTAAAGGTATCCATAAGAGCGTCGGGACCATAGTCCAAAGCGTGGTTGTTGGCCAGGGAAACAATATCTACTCCCATTTCATGAAGAATATCCACACGGCTTGGATCGGCGCGGAAGGTATAGGATTTATCCGGTGTCTTTGTTCCTCTGGTACTATAGGCAAATTCATTGTTTAGCATCATGATATCAGCAGCGTTCATTTCCTCAACAAGATCCTTAGACAATCCGCCGAGAATTCCCTTGCTCTCTCTGTCATACCGGGCTACCGGCTTTGATTCCTCATCAAAATTAATATCCCCTGCGAAACCAAGAACGATGGGACGATCCATATTCTCATTGGTATCCCCGGCTACAGAGCCATCGTTATTCTTAGAATCAGAATCCTCCGGAGAAGTCTCGCTTTCCTTCTTCTCCCCATCGCTGCCGGATCCCTTATTTTGGTCATCCGAATTATCATTGCCGGGTTCTTTATTAGGGTCATCCAAATTATCCTTGCCGGGCTCTTTGCTATCGTCATCCGAATTGTTATCCACGGCATTGTTCCTGTTATCACTCGTTTCTTGATTTCTTTCATCTACTTCGTCCTGACGATTCTGCAGCTTAAATGCATAGATTAGAAGGCCGCAGAGGAGTACAAGAGAAGCAAAGCATGCTAGGGACAGGAGTAAAATATTCTTCTTTTTCATCGAATCTTCCTTTCCGATTAAAAAAACCTCTTACCTTATAACAATTATGCCTTCAAGG